>Ga0247611_10009818_pt1 | contig 11400 bp, 29 predicted proteins | sample 177DNAGHGhighgp2_FD_192422 | JGI IMG/M metagenome (GOLD analysis project Ga0247611, IMG submission 192422) | Sheep rumen microbial communities from Palmerston North, Manawatu-Wanganui, New Zealand - 1770 DNA GHGhigh gp2 | ecosystem: Host-associated > Mammals > Digestive system > Stomach > Rumen... | reverse complement strand
TGATAAAACGTATTCTTTTTTCATTTTAATTATCCTCCATTATTGGAGAGGGTCAGAAACCCTCTCTTATTCTTCAACATCCCAACGGTCTTTTAATTCTTCAATAGCCATGCTTTCAACTTTCTTGTCAATTCCTAATTCATAGCTTGAAAAGTCTAACTCTTTGATGATGTCAATTAATTCATCTTTGCTCAATAGATAACCATTGTCACAAATCCATCCATAAAAACCATCTTCTTCAATTGCCTTTTTTAATTGTTTAATAATTTCTTTTTTTTCCATCTTGTTTCCTCCAAAATCTGACCAGTTGGGGGAGATTGTCTCCCCCTTTGGCTCTTATTAATCTTCGTAATCCTTTAAAGCTTCGCTAATTGCTTGGCTCAATAGATAACATCTTATAGTAACATCCATCCATTCCCATTCTTCATCAACAAACTTTTCTCCTAAAATGTCCATACATCCAAACTCTTGACAAGCCTCTTTTAATAAGTCGATGTTGTCAATAACACATTCTTTCGCTCTTGCACTATTGCAAAAATATGAGCCACTCGCATTGCCTGTTACACTATCTGAAACCCACATATCATCGTATAAAGTTTGCTCAAATTCTTGTCTTTCATCTTGGCTCATAATAGATAAGTCAATTCCCTCTTTAAAATTCTCTTGTAAGTACTCCTTAACATCCCAAGTCATTCTCTCTAAATAATCGTACATAATATATAATATCTCCTTAATTATAAATAGTAATATTTTGGTGTTGTTCTTAATGTTGCGTTTAATAAGTCGCTTTCATTAAAACAATCATCTTGATTAAATTTGTTCAATAAATCTTTAATAAAATCAATGTCATTAATAATATCATATAATGATATATTATTGTTATTTGTATTTTTAAAATCTTGATAAGTTTCTTTGATGGTGTTGTTGTTATCGACCATCGCCAAATGTTTGATATATTGTCTCATCTTGAAAACATTGTCAATCTTGACAACTTTTTCACTCTCTTGTAATTTTTCAAAAGTTTTAATTAGTTCTTTTTTCATTGTATCGTATCTCCTTTACTCTTAAAGCGTGAATAACTCGCCACTATATTTTTTAATTTATGGGCGTAATTATCCCATAATAAAAGCCTTATATAGTATATAGTATCTCTTGTATATATTATATAAATGATATGATTTAGCACCCTTTTATATATATCTAGTTTTCAAAGACCTATTGTTCAACCTTTCAAACTCCTTTCAATTTTGATTGGTTTGTGCCTTATTCCTTAAGACACCTATATATTAACACGAATTAAAAACATTGTCAACACTATTTTTTGAATTTTTTTAATTTTTTTAAACTTTTTTATTTTTAGGCTATTTTAAAGGCTTTTTGGATGGTTCTATTGCCACAGTTGTGGAACGAACCTAGTTGATGGTTTTAAAAACTAGATGAGCAAATTTTAGAAACCACATGAAAAGCTAAAAGTCTGAAATAGTATAAAATACAAGTAAACATAATATGGAATATTAGTATATATAATATTAGTATCTGTATATGTAGTATTAAATACTAGATGTAGTCATTTTTGAAATTTCGCATTTTTCAAGGGTAGGATGTATATTTTATCATCCTTTAAAAAGAAATGCATTAGAACGCAATTTTGTGCAAATTTGACTATTAATGGATTTATTATTGATATAGTAGTGATTAATTACATAGTAGCATTATATTGGTAGTAGTATATTATTACATTAGTATATATATTAAGTATGAACATATATATATAATATATAGTAATTGCAAATGATTTGCATTTGCATTTTGCACTAGATGATTGAGAGTGCCAAAGGTTAGACAAGGACAAGGGGCGAAACTTGATAAAATGTAAAGTATGCTTTACAAAGTATATAAAAGTAAACTTTTTTAAACTCGATTTAATGGCTTAAAGTGTAAAAAATGCTTTAGGTAAGGCATTATTTGATATTTTAGGGGGGTACCCCTATTTTTTAAGGAAACCACCATCTGGCAGGCTACCCACCCAAACATTTTTGCAATCTCCTATTGACAATGTAAACACGATAATGTAGAATGTATATGTAAACACGAAAGGAATGACAAAATGAGAAATACAGAATATTTATACACAAAGCCAAGTGGTGCATGGTTAGATGTATTGAACCAATATCGAAAGAGATATACGAACAAGAACACTACCTCTGCATATCGGAGAGTGATTAAGAAAGACTTTTACAATTTCAAGTCAGAGTTCAAGGAAGAATATATTGACTGGTGTTGGGGATATGTAGCACTAGGAAAATTTGGGATGTAAGGAGCATTTGATAGATATTGTGAAGAAAAACATGCGAAGGAGAAAAACCGAAATGAAAGCTAATGAACAAATGAATTATGTTGAACTGTTGGAATTTATGAAAGAAATGGCAGAGCAAGGATATGTGGCAGATAATTTCAAATCTAATGATTGGCTAAATGGTGGGGTAGGATTTGCAAATGATGAAAAGAATATATTTGTGTTATGCTTTTTTGACACTAGCTCGATGACAATTTATCCAAGCGTGCCTGCAATGGGCAAATATAAAGAAGAATTTGACTGTCATTTAGACCAATTTGAACAAGTTAGAAAAGAAATCAATAATGCTTATGAACATTTATTTAGCGAATATGAGAGATTGAAGGCAAAATATAGTGAAATGTTTGAGAGCATTAAGTTGATTAAGTAATTTAGGAGAATAAAAATATGACTAAAGATGAAAAAGAAGAATTGATAAATTATGTTATATATTTAGATTTGGCTTATATGAGTAAAGCAAATGCTTTAAATGTTCAAGGAATGATGATGATGGCAGATTTAAACCTTCAATATCCAAAATTTAGGGACAGTGACTATAGAAGAAAATTAAGTAAGAAATTATTTGATTTAATCGAAAAAGAAGGAGAATAATATGAAATACATAAGAACAAAAGATAGAATTTATGAAGAAGAAAAAGTCAATTTAATAGCGGACGCAGCAAGTGGCGAAATATATGTTGAAAAAATGATTAATGGTTTTACATCTCATATGGAACAGGTTACCAAACAAGCCAATACCATAGAAGAATTGGTAGATGGATATTATCTTGATATAGATAACCACCCTTTTGATAGCACACAAGTGTATGATAAAGATGAATTACAAAGAGCTTTAGAAGAAAAAGCGGATTGGCAAAGTTATTCTGATAGAAAATACCTAGAATATGAGATAAACCTATATGCTTTTATCAAAACTAGCAAAGGTTTAATCTATGTTGCAAAAATGAATGATAAAGGAGAACTATGTCTAATTTAAACAAAATAAAATTTGATATACACCAATTTGCTAGTAAACACTATACGAATTATGATAAACAAGCAATTAAGTATTTAACTATAAAGCAAGTAAAAGAATTTACTAAAGAAGAATTAAAAGAAATATGGTTATATGCCAAAGCGAGATTTATTACTATCCATATTGTTGGTAAAAATGATGTTTATGAATTAAATAATAAAGGAGATTTAGAACTAATATGAGAATTTTAATTTTAAGTACAAGTAGTTATGATTATGAAGCTGAAGACTATAAATCAAAATTAGAGGATTTCAAATATGAAAAAATAATAGATAAGCATGGAAGAACGAGAACTTATATTGAAATCAACTCACTTGAAGATTTAGAAAAGATAAGTAAGGCAGTCAATAAAGAATTGATAGTAGATTTTAGAAAAAACAGTGATAACTATGAGCCATTTATTGAAATTTATGACACTTGGAGGGAATAAAAATGCCGATAATTGTTAAATGTATATTGGGCATTGTTGCGATTATTGGAACTGTAATTATGCTTGTTGATGACTTGAGAAATGGAAGGTGGAAATAATTATGAAGTTATTATTATATTGCACAAAGGCAAAGCCTTATTTAATTCAAGGTTTAGCAAAACCTATGCACACATTAGATACAACCAATCCTTTTAATTATAATTGGAGATTGGTAAATAAAGGTTTTTCTAATGATAGGCTTAACGGCAAAATCGTTGCAGAGTGTGATTTTGAAGTGGAAAAATTATCTATTGGTTATGGTGTAGGTTGGCAAACCGAAACTATAAAAGGAACTGAAAACATTGAAAAATTAAGTTGTTTAAGCAGAGCTAAATTATATGAATATTGTAAAGGTAACGGTTATGCAATCCACATCAAGAATTTACACATATTTGATGAGCCAAGAGAATTAAGTGAATATGACACTTATACAAAAGGTGGAACAATGGTTACTTATCCATATTCAACGAAGATAAGAAAAGCACCACAAAATATGATGTATGCAACACAACATTTAGGAGAGCCTATGTATGTTGAAAATCATTATATTGGACTTGATGATTATTTTGAAGATTACATCTTAATTAGCATAAGACCCGAATGGTTATGTAAAATTCTAAATGGAGAAAAGACAATAGAAGTAAGAAGAAAAGTCTTAAAGGAGATGTTGAAATAATTATGAAAAAGAAACTAAAAGATTTAACTGATGAAGAAATGGAAAAAATTTGTGATAACAACCATAAAAAATATAAAACTTGTTATGATTGTCCTTTACAAATAGGAGAAGATAGTTGTTTTAAATATTTAGATTTAGACCAAGAAGTAGAGGTGGAAGAATAATGGATAAAGAAATTGAAGAAGCTAAATCTAACGAGGCATTGGAAGATTTGGAAGTTATAAATAATTATGGTTGTGGTATTAACGATAATATGAAATTTAGTGAAGTATTTGAAAAAGAATATACAACTATCAAACAAGCCTTAACAACCAAGAGCAAAAAGGAAAAAGCGTTTGATGTTATAAAGAAATATGCAGTCAATGATGGCTGGTCAAATGGTTGGGTTGTTAAATTTTGGGATATGAATGAAGAAGAATTAGAATTAGTGAATGAGGTATTAAAATAATGGGATTAACAATAGTTGCAATTAGTAATGATTATAAATATGATGAAGAAAAAGATATAACAATAGGGGAAGAATATTGTTCGACTGATATAGGGTATGGTGGTTTTGCTGGGTTTAGAAATGATTTTACAGCATTTATATCTGGTAATGATTTAGATAGTAATGCTTATTTTATGGATAAAGAATTATTGTGGTGCTATTCAAAAAGTGAATATCCATATAATGTTATCACATCAAGAGAAGAATTTTGCCCTGAAACGCTAGAACATCAAGAAGCTAAAGACTATTTATATAGAATGGAAGGATTAAAAGAAGAATATCCTAAAGTGTTTAGTGTATATAAATTTTTAGCTCATAATGATTGTAATGGTGAAATTGATTTGGAAACTTGTAAAAACTTATTGCCTTTAGTTGAAGATTTTTATAAATACAATAATAAAAATTATGGTTATTCTGCTTGGGATTATAACTTTACAGAAGATTTTATTAAAATTTTAAAAGAAGTAGTAAATCATAATGGTAAATTAGAGTTTAGGTAGAGGTATTAAAATAATGGATAAAAAATTAGAAAATGCGTTAGATGATTTGTTTGGTTTAGTAACTTGTCAAGATAGTTTTGAAGAAGGACAACAGTGTTATGACATTCTCGAAGAAGCCTTAACAACGAAATCAAAAAAGGAACAGGCTTTTGATATTGCTAATAAGAAATGCGTTGATATGTATAGATTAGCAGTTGCTGATAATGTTGCTTCATATAATAATTGGACTGAATTTGATGAGTATTGGCTTACAGAAGAAGAATTTAATTTATTAAAGGAGATGTCAAAATGAAAGGATTAGAAGCATTAAAGACTATTGATAAGACATTTAGATATATCGAATACGATGATGAGGGTTATCGTTATGTTGAGCCTTACAAAGTGTTGGATGAATGTGATGAAGAATTTGAAACCATTGAAAAAGAGCTAAAAGCACTGGATATTATTAAAGAAAATTTTGATATAGAAGCTATTGTTATTAATGATTACTGTTATATCGAGATTACAAGTAAAATATGTGTAATGTCAAAAACACAAAGAGCAATAAAGATAAATCCCGAAAATAAGAATAAAGTGAAAGCATTAAAAGAGGTATTGAAAAATGCAAGTAATATTAAGTGAAGAAGAATATAGAAAAATTGGAGAAAAGGAAAATTCACTAAATAAAAGAATACTAGAATTAGAAGATGAATTAAATGGCAAGACAATCAAAGATAATGAGAAATATCTTACTTTTGATAAAGTAGAAATTATGTATAATGAAAATAGAGAGCCTATTGAAGAAGGAAAAACTTACGAAGATATAGTAAAAGAGCGTCAAAAGAAAGTTATTTGTAATGGCAAAGAATGGTATATGTTTTGCCATAAATCATATTATACAGATTGGTCATCAAATGAATTAGTAGAAGAAAAAGTGATTAGCATTTCTAATGGTCTTGATAAGGAAAGGTTAGTATTTATGCACTTTAGTGGCGACAATGAACTAATGGTTTTAGCCTTTAACAATTTAAGATTTGAACTAGTGGTGGAATAATATGGAAGATTATGTATATGAATACACATACGATAATGGCTTTCAAATAGAATTATCAACATTAACAATAGAAGAAGTGCATAATCAATTGGATTGTTTTCAATATAAAGACTCAAGTGGAATAACTTTCTTAATGTATTCACTAGATGATAATAAAATGCAAAAATTTAAGCAAATGGTTAAAGCAGAAATTGAAGAAAATATTAAATCAAGTTTAAAATTTATTAAAGAAGGTAAAAAACAATTAAAGATAATTAGAAAGGAATTGAAATAATGGAAAGATTAACTAAATTTGAAAAAAGTCCTAATAGTATGTTTCCATACAAATTAAAAGACGAGTCTTTATGCACTGAATTAGATAGTATTCATACACTTGGACTCATTGAAGATTTTATGGAAAAATATGGTATCAATTCTATTAAAGAACTAGAAGATTTACTAGACCAATACAATATTAAAGATTTAGAAGAACTTGATAAGTTGCTTACAATGGCAACAAGCTGTGAAGAACTATCAAAACAAATCGGCTGTCCGTTAGATGTATTTATTAAATTAGTAAAACAAGAAAAAATAAATTTTAATGGGACTATGACAGGCTATTATGTCTTTTATAATTTATTACATAAAAGGCTTGAAATAAGAAATGAAGAAACTATGGATTTGTTTCCATTGACAGACTATAAAAAGAAATTTTGGCTAAAGGAAGATAAGAGCGAGTAATATGAAGAAAGAATATAGTGTAGGAAGAAGAATTGGCAAAGGTGTTGAAGATTTAAAAAGAATAATTGATAGTGATTATGATTTTAAAACACCAATAATTTATATTAGAAAAAAAGAAAAAGGAAATCTTGTTATTATTACAGAAAGCGAATTTAATCGCTTAAAGAAAATAGAAAAGGATAAGAGTGAATAGATATGAGAAAAATATTAGGTTTAATACTAGTTGGCATATTACTATTACCTTTAGCAAGTTGTAGTTCACAACATAATGCCAAAGTGGATAATCCAAATGAAGATATAAAGACTTTAGTTTATATTGGCAGTCAAGATGAAAGATTTTATTATTATTATGACAAAGATACTAAAGTAATGTATGTTGTTTATGCTAGTTATAATAAGGGTGGAATGACACCATTGTATAATCCTGACGGAACATTAAAACTTTATAAAGAAAGCGAGAACGAATAATATGGAAGATATAAAGAAAGAAACTGCTAAAGAGATAATTGATTATCTTGAAGAAAAACTAGATTACATAAAAATCAATAGAGAATTGAGAACATATAGTGTAAGAGACCTTATAAAAGAAATGGCTCATCATTTAGACGAGCTAAAGAAAAAATATGAACTAAAGCCTAAATATCCTACATTAAGAGAATACATCAACGAACATAGTAGTGGTGCTTATCATAGTTTCAATTTTGACATAGGAAGAACATTAAGTGCTAATGTAATAGACTGTGAAGAATTTGAAAGATATTTCAATCCTGCATTATTAGATAAATATGTTGTAGTTGGCGACAACCAAAAAGACAATGGCGGAGATTGTGAAAACTATGAATGTAATCATTATTTAGTAATAAAAGAAATTGAAGAATAGGAGAATAAAAATGATTAGATTAAATGATATTAACAAGACAGTAATTGATGAAAAGGCAATAAACACGTATGGGGTGCTTCACTTGGGCATTAGCTTACTTATTGGAGATTTTGGTTTAAAACTTGAGTATGAAACAAACGAAGTAAGAGATAAAGACATTGAACTTTTAGATAAGATATTTGATGTGAAAGATATTGAATATAAGGCTATGAGTGTTGCAAAGCCTACTGGATATGTAAATGTTATGAAGCCAAAATATGAGCTTGTAAGTGAAGGAGAATATGACCCTGTAAAGAAAGAAGAATATCTTACTTGGAAAGATGTAAGTCAATATGCTACATCAATTAAAGCTGAAATGCCTAATGGGGATATCAGAAATGTTTTTTACAATAATTCTGAAAAATGTATTGGGGTTAAAAGTTATTATAGAAATGATTGTGGTGCTTACATTTATGATGACGATTTATTCAATGCTTTAATGTTAAAGAAGGTGGAATAATGAGAAAGAACAAAAAGAAAATGGTTAAGAGACATACAGTTTTTGATGAAATATCTTATAGAGCTTTTGCTAGAAACAATATTGGTGTGTATAAAGGTTCAGTTTGTTTGAGAGTGAAAGATGTAATGACTAAAGCAGAACAAAGACATTTCCTTAAATTAATGGCAAGAAATCCTAGAAAATAAAAAATACACAAAATTCAAAAAAAGTCTTGCTATTGTAAACACGAGAGAGTATAATCAAGTTGTATAGTAAACACGAAAAAGGAGTATATATGAAATTAACTGAATTTAAGAACGCAATCAAAGAACTTGGTTGTAAAAATGTTGAGATACATTGTGGTATTTCAACTTATGCAGAAGTGAAGTTTGAATATGAAAATTTAGATTTCACTTTAAGCATTTATAAGCCAAAAGATTTTGAATTGACTTTCTACCAATATTTTGCAAGAGATTTTGAAAAATTAGATGAAGTCTTTACAAATTATAGAAAGTCTCTTGATTTAATTAACAATTGGCAACAATTAGAAATGTTTATGAATAAAATAAAAGAACTTGCCAACGAAATTGAAGATTGGACATTATTAATAACAAAGAGGTAGTATTATGAATAACAAAAAAAATTCGTATAGTCAAAGATATAAAGAGGCAGTAAGCCATGATTTTGGTTTATTAGACCAACTAATCAATGATGTTAATTTAGCACCAACTGTAAAGTGGTATAGAGGGTTCTGTGAAGTATCCTTTACATTAAATGTTGATAAACAAGAATATGAAAGGCATGCAAAACATGAAGATAATGAATAGATTAAAATTTGGATTAGGTGGAAGAAAAGGGAATTGGTATTTAATAACATATCTAATAGAAAATAATTGGGATGTGGATGTCAAATTAATTTGGTTAAAAAAGAAAGAATTAACAGAGTTTATAAAAGAGCATAAAATTTTAGGTATTACAAAATTAACAAAAGAACAAGCTTTTGCTTATGATAGTCATTGGGAAAAAGGAGAGAAATAATATGACAATGAAAGAAAGAATAAAAGGTTACATGGAAACATTTGGCTCAATTACAACGGCACAAGCATTTTTTGATTTAGGGTGTACAAGATTAAGCGAATACATTAGACAATTAAGGCTTGATTATGACATTGATGATGAATGGGTTAAGTCTGTTAATCGTTATGGAGAAAAAGTTGAATTTAAGAAATATTTTTTTAGAGAAAACAAATAAAACGAGGAATAAAAAGTGGAAAGCAAATACATTTTAGATACTATTAGCAATAAAGATTATTATATATTATTAAATGGTAATAGTAGCGTTAAATATAGTAAAAAAACAAATAGCCTAGATGATTTAATTTTATCGTTAAAGTGTTTAGGTGTTAGTGATTTAGAAATAATTAGAGATGAGGCAAACAAATGAAAAGAGTAAAACTTCCTAGTGGTAGTATTTTAGAGATTGCAGACAATGTTAGTGTACTTGACGCATTAGTTGATGTGTTTGTGCAATTAGATATAGTGAAAGGTTGCTTGGAAAAATTGGATTTTTCTGGAGAGGAACTAGCGGACTTAATTAACAAATTTATGAGCGAAGATAAAGAAGATTTATCTAAATTTAAAGATATTAAAATTAATTAAAAAAGGAGAGTGATGATATGAATAACCAATTTAGTATTTGGGACATGATGTACCAAACATTTAAAATTAAAAACAAGATTAGACTAATTGAGTTATTTGCCCTGTGCGGGTTATGGGTAGCCAAGCACTAGCTTTAAAATATTTGGGTGCTGATTTTGAACACTATAAAACTTGCGATTGGAATTTGAATAGTGTAATTGCTTATGCAGACATTCATAGAAACGAGTTGCAAGATTATGGAAAAGATTTTTGTTCAGACTTAACAAAAGACCAAGTTATCGAAGAATTAGTGAAACTTGGAATAAGTTTAAATGGTAAAGACCCTGCACCATTAGAAAAGTTAAAAAGAATTAAAGAAGATAGATTAAGATTGGCTTACAACTCAATTTGGTGGGAAAACAATTTAGTTGATGTAGTAAGAACTCATGGCAAAGACTTGTCAATAAAAGATACAAAAAATTATACCTACTTACTTACTTACTCATTCCCATGCACAAATTTAAGTTTGGCTGGAAAGCGTGCTAATTTAAAGTCGAGTGAAGAAATAAACGAGAACAATGTTTATGACACTGATAATCGTAGTAATATGTTATGGCAAGTTCAAAGAATTTTAAGAGAATTAAAAGAAGGTGGACTTGAAATGCCACAAGTATTAACAATGGAAAATGTAACAGAGGTTCACTCTAACCAAAACAAGAAATTTTTTAATGCTTGGTTGAAAGAGTTAGAGAGATTAGGATATACAAACTATTGGAAAGATTTAACTGCCACAGACTTTGGATTGCCACAAACGAGAGAAAGAACTTTCGTTGTATCAATTTTGAATGACTCCAACGGAGATAAGTATAATTATAAATTCCCTACTAAAACACCATTAGAGATTAGAGTTAAAGACATTAAAGAAAAAAATGTTGATGACAAATATTATTTAAGTCAAAGAATGGTTGATGGAATGAAAAAAACTAATTATGAAAGTTATAAATTTGAAAACAAGCTTATTGATGAAAATGGTGTTGCTTCTACTATCATTTCAAGATATGAAGGCTCTCCACAATGCTTATCTGATAAAAGGGTAATCGAAATAGGTAATTATTCTCCAAGTGGACATCACGCTTCAAGAATTATAG
>Ga0247611_10009817_pt1 | contig 11401 bp, 8 predicted proteins | sample 177DNAGHGhighgp2_FD_192422 | JGI IMG/M metagenome (GOLD analysis project Ga0247611, IMG submission 192422) | Sheep rumen microbial communities from Palmerston North, Manawatu-Wanganui, New Zealand - 1770 DNA GHGhigh gp2 | ecosystem: Host-associated > Mammals > Digestive system > Stomach > Rumen ... | reverse complement strand
ATATATTAAATTAAAATTATTTATAAAAAATATATTAAAATATATTAAATTAAAATTATTTATAAAAAATATATTAAAATATATTAAATTAAAATTATTTATAAAAAATATATTAAAATATATTAAATTAAAATTATTTATAAAAAATATATTAAAATATATTAAAATAAAAATAAATCAAAATATTACGAACATTAAATTTAATAATATTTAAGTTCAACACAATTATCAAAATATTTAAAACCAGTATTAAATATTATTAAATTAATCGGATAATCTTTAATCTATAAAATTTATTTTCTTTAACATAATATTTTATTATTTTAATATTTTTATCAGTATTATTTAAAATGCAATATATTAAATTATTATGTTCAATAAATATATAATCACAATCTATTTTTAACATTTCTTTAAATAAATTCAAATCGATAATTTCAGATTTAATAATTAAATATTTAAAATCATGTTTAAGTTTATTAAAATCATCTAAATTTATAAATGTTTTATTATTTTCATAATTTTCTGATAAATAAAATTTTGAACATTTATCAATTAATTTAATTGTTTCACATATTATTTTTAAAATAATATTTAATTATATTATTAATTTTGAACATTCATTTATATTTAAATTTAAATTATCATTTTCTTTATTTAATTTTATTTGTGAATCAATATTAATATCTTCTTTATTTAAATTTATAATAAATAAATTATGTTTATTTAAAATATTTAAAATCATGAATTTAAAAAATATTAAAAAAATATAAATAAAAATTTAGATAAAAATATGTTATGAATTAGATTTGATAAAATTTTAAAATAAATTTAATTAAAATTGCTGTGTTGGTGGATAATATGGATTAACATATGCTGGAACTTGTCCAGATGGATATACTGGTGGTGGATATGTATAAGTTCCTGTAATTGGGTCATAAATTGGCTGTTGTAGATATGTATAAGTTCCTGTAGCTGGGTTATAAATTGGGTTATAAGCTGGATAATCTGGTGGTGGATAAGTGTTCATTTAATAATTTTTAAAATTTATTTTATCAAAAAATATAAATATAAATAATTAAACTATAAAATAATATTTAATTTAAATATTTTATCAAAAAATATAAATATATTAAAATATTGATTAAAACTATAAAATAATATTTAATTTAAATATTTTATCAAAAAATATAACTTTATATTTATTTCAATTCTTCTAATGATTCGGTTGAATCTGATTCATCTAATTCTATTTCATATTTAATTAATTCTGGACATGAATATTTTAATTGCTTTAATACTGGTATTATTTTTAGATATTCAAAGTCGGCAACTAATGATTTAATTAAATTATTATTAGAATCAATTTTATATAATTCTTCAATCATATTTAATAATTTTATTAAATCATTAAAAGATTGAATTGAATTAGAATTTAAAGAACCATCTTTAAATTTACTAAATACATTTGGTATTTTTAAATTACGTAATATATATTCATCGTCAATAATTATATCACCAAAACTATTAAATGTATCTGAATATAAATTTGATAATCTAACAATAAAATCAGTTAAATGTTGTGATTTGGGTATTTTAAAATATTTATCATATGATAATATTAATTTTAAATCATATTCTATTCTATAATTAAAATTTATAAGTTTATTATATGTTTTCGAATCAAGTGCTTCTGTATCTGTTTTATTATGAATATTTCTACATTCATAACAATCTGAGCACATTTTAACATTAAAACATTTAGTACATTTAGTACAATCAAAGCAATCTTTACATTCATTACAATCTATACAATTAATACAATTAATACAATAATTTAGATTTTTATTAACAAATTCACTTTCATAATCATCAAAATAAATATCACAATCTTCACAATTAGTACAATTATTACAATAATTACAATTATTACAATTAATACAATTAACACACCATGAAACATCATAACAATTAATACAATCATCGCAAGTTAAAGCTTTGAAACATTTTTTACAATTAATAGACTCACTAGAATTTACACAATTATTACAATTAACACAACCTAAACAATTTACACAATTATCACAATTAGTACAACAATAACAATTAATACAATTATTACAATTAATATTTAAATTTTCATCGTAATTATTTATATTATCTTTTTTAATTTTATCATATTGTTCTATATTAATCATTTTAATTGGTAATGTTGTATCAGAATCTATATCTTTAAATTTATTAATATAATAATCAATATCTTTCATTGTATTTAATTGTTGAATAAAAAATCATTTCATAAATTAAATATTTAATCAAAAAATATAATTTTATATTTATTTTAATTCTTCTAAATAATTATTTAATTCATTTAAATCTTTCATTTCTTTAATAGCTTCTAAATAAGTATTACTATCTTTTCTACCTTTCAATTTTTTCATAGATTTTTGAATATCATCTTTTCCTTGTTGTTTTGGAAATTCATTATTTAAAATATAATATTCACCAACAAGTTTTATTTGTTCTTTTAAAGCATCTATTTTACTTATAGTTTGTTCAACATTCATATCACATTCATTTTCTTTCAAATCATTGACAAATTTATTATATAATTCAGTACTATTTCTTACATTTGTAATAAATGTATTTAACTGTTTAATTGTATTATTTAATTTCAATTTTATTTTATTATCTGAAACATTAAATTTAAATCCATCCCATCCTTTAATACTATTTTTATTTAAATAATTATATAATGTAATACAATCATTTAATTTTGAATCATACATATCATTTTTAGATTTTGATTCAATAGTATAACCTATTATTTCTTCAACTTTATCTTTAATATCTAAATTTTTATCTGATTTAATTCCATCGATAAATTTATCAATTGAAATAATTTGTTCATGAGGAATAATTACATTTGTTTTTATTACAGTATAATTATTTTCTTTATTATAACGTAATTCTCCACGTCTATATATTATATAGTTATTTAAATCTGGTTTATTTTTATTATCTAATTTTAAATTTTTAATAAATAATTTATCACCTTTCATAATTTTAATTTTTCGATTTTGCTTAGTTGTCAATTCAACAAATATTTTACAATATTTTAACCATCTATTTTTAATCTCTAATTTATCTAATTGTTTTTGTTGATTAATATCTTCATATTTACCAAATATTTTTTCAATTTGTTCTTTAAGTTTAATATTATCTGAATTTCTAGTTTTTCTATAAAATTCATAAATATTAAATATTTGGCCATCAAATTCAAATTTATTATCTGATGATTTTGGTACTCTTTTAAATTGTTCATAAAAAGCTTTACAAGCAGCAATTTTATCACCTGTAAATATTTTTCTATATTCTAATTCACCAAATATTTTTATCATTTCATTATATAATTCTGTTTTATGATGTTTAGCATGCATTATATCATTATAAATGTAATAAATTCTTTCATCTGATTCATCATCAAATTTAATAAAATCATTAGGTTTTGGTTTTCTTTGATACTTATCCCAAAACATTTGACATAATTTTATTTTCTCTTCAAATGTAAAATAAAATCTTTCAATTCGTTCAAATAATTTATCTTTACATTCTTTAATTTTTGAAATATGCTTAATCTCATCATTATAATCGAAATCATAAAAGAATCTAATTCTTTTCTTTAAATATGGTAAATCAATTGAATATGCTTTATTTATTGATTCAATATATTTGCAATATTTATTTTCTGCTGAATTTTCACAATTAGCAAATAATACAACTTTACCATATAATTTACCTATATAATTTCGCATAATACGTCCTATACATTGTACAATATTTACAGGAGAATTACGGTCATCAATGAAAATACAACTTTCAGCACATGGAATATCAACACCTTCATTTAATACATTAACTGAAATAATTATTGTATTACCTGAAATATCATTTTCAAATTCTTCAATAATTTTATTTCTTTTATTTTCTGATGTATCTTTTGAAATGACATAAATATTTGTAAATGGTGATATTTCAACATTATCAATAAATTCTTTATTTTCTTCGTTGTACAATTCTAACATATTTTTACATTTATTAGCATTTTCAATAGTATTACAAAATATTAATCTATGTTTATAAAATACTATATTTTTACAAATATAATATTCTTTTTTAGTTAATTTTATAATTTTATTTTCATTTTCCTCTTTTTTATTTTCATTATCTTCGTTTTCCTTTTTTTCCTCATTTTCTTCATCAAATGGAACAAAATTAATATCAAATCTAAAATCTGTAATATATCTATTTTTAATTGCTTTTCTTAATTCATATCTATAATCGGCATTTTCAATTGTTGCTGAAAATAATATTATTTTATTAAATATATTTTCTAATTTCTTTTGGATTTTAATTTTATCATTTATATGTTCGTAAGCATAATATTTAGGATTATAAATATGATGTGCTTCATCAATTAATAAAACTGTATTATTATCTATTGGAATTTTATCATTATTTAATTTTGTGATAAAACTATTATAAACATAAATATTAATATTTTTATTTTTAGAATATTTATTTGTTTTTGTCCAAATATAATTTGCAGTATCTTTAAAATATTTATTTTTCATATTTTCAGCAATACTAATTCTTGGAACAACAATTATAAAATTTAATTCTGGATGTTCTTTAATAAATTCATATAAAATTACAGTTTTACCTGTTCCGCAAGGTAAAGAAACACGGAAAATATTTTTATCTTCATTCATAAATGAATTTAAATTTTCAATACATTCTAGTTGATAATCACGTAATGAAATATTTAATTCTTTATCAATTATTTCTTCTTCATTTTCACTTTTATTTTCTTTTTCTTTAATTTCAATTTCATTTTCTTCATCTTTATTTATTTCTTTATTAAATTCGTTATTCTTAATTTTATCATATAATAATTTATAATCTTCATATTTAATAACTTTAACATCTAAAATATCTTTTGAAATGTCAAATTTTGTAAATTCACCAATTGCCAAATATTTTTTAATAGATTGTTCATTAATTAATTTTAATAAATCTGATTTTTTCATTTTACTCAATCTTGAACCAAAATTGATATCTATTTGTTCGTTTGCTGCTAAAATTGCCAATTGATGATAAAATGTGCCTAATGCATGATGAGATAATTGACCGTTATAATTTTTACATTGAGCAACTGATTTAATTTCATTTTTATCATTTATTGTTAATATATCAATTCCCATATCACGAGTTGGCAATGAATATTTATGTTTGATTTCATCATTAACATCGTTATATAAATAAGAATTTGTTATTAAAGCTATATATAACTCTAATAATAAACCCTTATTATTGTTAGTGAAGTCTGAATTTTGTGATTTGAAATAATCACATGATTCAGCTAATTCAAACAATTCACAATACGTATTAGAATAAGTATCAATAAGTTTATTAAGATTCATTTAAAATTCTAATAAAAAATTATTTATTAATTTACGTTATTAATAATAAAAAAATATATAATAAGTAATAAAAAATATAATTAAAATAATAAAATATAATACATAATTAAAATTAATAATTAAATAATGAAAAATATGATAAAAATATAATAAATTTTGATTAAAAAATTATAAATATCTATATTTATTCTTCTAATAAATCATTACCATCTCTTTTATTAGTTTTCTTATATTCAAATGTTAAAGCCATACCTGCGAAAATATGATTAATTAAATTTTCAGCTGGTACAACTTCTTTAATTATGAAATTATTATGTCTTCCACAGCAAGCACAAGACCAACATTTATAGTCATTAGAATAATAAGTAAATTGTTTATGGCAAATTCCACAAATAGCAATTGTCATTTTTGCTCCTTGATTTAAATGTGTATCAAGATTAAATAAAACTGCTCCTGAAGCATTTATTGCATCAACTGTCATACGGTCAATGGATTGCCCACCGTTTCTTTTACGGCCCTTAACTGCGAGACCTGACACCTTATCCATGTCTCCATCAATGGCCCTGATATTTAATTTATTTTCTACTAAATGCTGTTGTCTTTGGTATTGCATTACGCCAACAAATGCTTTACCCATACATCTTCCGCTTTCTGGGTCATAAAGATATTCAAAACCATATTCATTTAATCCTAATTTCTTATATATTTCAATAATTTCATCAATACTACGTTGAGTTTGATAAGGTGTAATATCAATTGGACAACCTAAAAGAGCTGCTAATTTTCCCATAACTGCTTCATAAATTTGACCACATGTACCTCTGCTTGAAATACTTGGTTGATTGAAAAGAATATCAACACGAATACCATCTTTTGTATATGGCATTTTTTCAGCATCATAAACAGCACCGATTGTACATTTTTGAGCATTACAAGAATTAAATTTATCACCAGCAATACCACATCTTCTCTGACCCATAACAACCATTTTTTCTTTTGTATTGTTATCAATTTCAATATCTTTATTAACACATCTTAATTCTCTTGAATTTGCTTCACGAGGATTACAAGCATCAGGCATATCATTTAAAACTGAATGGTCTGTTTTTTGTGCTGAGTTTGGATTATATTGACCGAATTTAGCAATTAATACATCATTAGTATAAAATTTATCTCCAACATTTCTTGGTAATGCTGATTTTGGATCTAATTTTAAATAACTATCAACGTTTCCAATTTTTCTTGTTGTTGGGTCATTTGGTATTCCGAATTGTTCATTAACTCTTGTACATTCAGAACTTTTAACAGTATATGAATCAATAATTAAAAATCCGTCTTCAATAGAACTTCTATTAACAATAACTGAATCTTCTTGATTATCACAATAAGTTAAGAAAGCAATAACAATATTATTACCCATAGGTTTTTCATTATATCCTGCTATATCATACATACAAGTTCTACAAAGTGGAAGTTGAGGAGCTAATAAAACATTTGCTTCATTAATATATTTAATTTGAGGATAACGAAAAGTTGGTCCCATTGATTGTTTCATGTGATTTGAAGCATAAGAACCTCTAACACCAGCATTCATATTAATACACATAGCAATTGAAGTTGGATAAGAAAGAATGTGTAATGGTAAAGCAATAGTATTATATAACCACGGCTTTTCAAAATAATTATCGATACTTTGAGCAACACAACAATTATAAACAGTCATAGCTGGGTCATATAAAGTAATAAAACCTTTTTCAAGTCCTCTATCAATACAATCAGTAATTTCTAAATTTTCAATACCTAATGATTTTCCACCACCTGTTAATTTTGTTTTAACATTCCAAACTTTATTATTTTTACAATCATTTAACCATTCAAGAAATTCTTGTTTCATCTGAATTTTTCCATCTTTAGTTTCAAAACATCTTTTAACTTCAACAAAAATTGTTACCATTCTTCCTTCATCTGTCCAAATATCTAAAATTCCTTCTTGATGTTTTAATACAACTGAACAATCACGCAAAATTGTTCCATTTCTTCTTGCTTCCATTAATTTTTCATAAAGTTCTTCAACTGGTTCGCATTCTTCAATATAACCAATTGTAGAACCATTCAATTTAATAATATATTTATCATTAATTGTATTGACAATGTCTTTAATATTTGTTTCTTTATTGCCAATCTTATATCTATATTCTTTAATAAATTTCTTAACATCTTTTCCAGAACTTCCTGTTGTTAAATATGTGTAAATTGTTGGTTGTTGATATCTTCCGACTTGTGGTCCAGATTCAGGACAGAAAACAGGGTCAATAAAATACATATGAGAAGGATGAACTACACGATGCTCCCATTGAACACTTGTACCTCTTGCTTTTGTATCTGTTGAAATTACAATTTCACGCAATTTAGCATGGAAGAAAGTTTGATTTTTCATATCTAATAAACCTGTTCTAATTTTTGATTTATCTTTTGTTACGGTTCCTTTAAAAGCATTATCAAGTGATGCTGATTGATTAACACCAGCTGAATTTAATTGTTCTACTAAATGATTTTCAATATCTTTTGCTAAACCATTACCTGAAACATCAATTTTTGAAAACAAACTAACTAGCATTAAATTAATTTCACGTAATCTAGCATTCCAAAATGATTTGAATTCATTAATAATTTGTTGTCCATGTCTTGGTCTTCTATTTAATAATGAAATTTTATCCATTGATGGTGAAATATTATTTCCAATTTTATATAAATCTCTGACAATTTGTCCAAGTTCAAAACATATTGCTCTATTTCTTAAAATTTCATGTTTTGCCATTCTTTCACGCTCTTCATCTGTTAATTCATTTTTAGGTAATTCATATAATTTATCTATTTCTTCATCTTTTCCAACACCTGGCATAAATTTCTCTCTTAAAAGTCTATCAACTTGTTTTACAACTTCACGTTTATAAACTTCAAAACTAGTTTTAGCAAGTTTCTTTATATGCGCTTTATATTTATCAGATAATATAATATGTCCAACAATATATTTTGCTGTAAATGTATCTAATGGTGTATCAAATTTTAAATAACCATTTGATGTTGATGCTCCAACAAGACTATTTGCTGCGGCTATATGATATTTACCTCTTAAGCATGCTTGACGAATTGTATGAATTAAACCTGAATCATTTTCATCAGGACAAATATATTTAATCATTTCATAATCTGATGAACAACCAAAAGCAAAGAATAAATATTTTATAGGTACAATATTAATTAATGCTCTTCTTCTACTTAAAACTTGTTGTTTATTCATACATTTATCATTCATTTGAAGTGAAAAGACAAAATCAAGAATTGGAATTTGATTAACACCTCTTCCAATATGTGTTTTAGGTCTAATGATTGAAGCCAAAACATAGTAAGAGTTTTCATAATCCAAACCTGAAGAAAGATATAAACATTCCATACGTGCTAATTGATTATCAGTTGGGTCATCATAATCATTTCTTAAAATAATTGGTGAATTATAAGGTTTATTATAATATGGAATTAAGAATTTAATAAAACCACGAATGATAAAGAAACCATGAACACCTTCCATATCTTCACCAGTTCTAATTAATGTTAATGGGTCATATTGATTTAAAATACAATATTTAGAACCAATTGGTATTGGAATATTTACAATAAAAGCATTTTCTAATTTAAATTTATAAACTTTTGATTCTGATGAAATTTTAGGATTAATAATTTCATATGAATAATGAACATCGCCCATTAACAAAGCACAATATGTTAATCTATTTTTAAGAGCATCATTAGGTGATTGAGCATTATAACCTTTATAACTATGTGTTTTATGTTCAACTGTACCTGGTCCAAATATTTTAACATTCTCAACATGAAGTTTAAAATGAATTACGACATTAGGTGTATTAGTTAGCATTTGTTCATCTAATACTTTTTCAGTTTTAACAACATCATTAATATGTTCTAAACCATAATCATAAGTATTAATTAAATCATATTCTGGAGGATACTTTCTAACATATTGTTTAGCAATTGGATTAAATAAAATTGATTTAAATAATCTTTGTTGTGTTTCTTCAGAATCAAGAATATTTAATACTTTTTCTTTAATTCCTCCTGATATATTGTTATTAATTTTATCATAATCGAAGTCGTAATTATTTTCATTATTATTTTCATTATTATTTTCATTATTATTTTCATTTTCTTTATCATTTTCTTCTTTAAGTTCTTTATTTTCATTAATTTCTTCTTTAAGTTCATTATTAATTTCATTTTCATAATTATTATCAATATCGTCATCGATTTCTTCAAAAACCGATTTATAAACGATATTCGTATCAAAATCAGAATTTTTAGATTCCATTTAAAGAATTTTAAAAAAATATTATGGAAATTTATTTTAATTATATTTAATGTTTCTGATAAAAATATAAATTATAAAATATGATTAAAAATGATTAAAATATGAATTATTAAATGATTAAAATTAATTAAAAATATAAATTATTAAATGATTAAAATTAATTAAAAAATATAAATTATTAAATGGTTAATTAATTAAAAAATATAAATTAAATCATTTATTCTATCTCAATTGATTTAAGTATTTTTATTAAAATTTTTGAATCGATAGGAGTATGCCATTCATAATAACCTTCATCAGTTTCAATTTTAATTGATTTGATTTCACCTTTGAAATCTGATTTATATAAATAAATTGGTTTTATTATATCATCTTCATTTTTGGAATCTTCATTTTTCTTTTTTGGTAATATCTTTTTTGTTTCATTCATACTTTCAAAATCAGCAGCTACTATTTCTTTTTCTTTAGTTTCTTTTTTTGGTGATGTCTTTTTCTTAGTTATTATTTCTTCTGTTTCATCTATTTCTTCATCTGGTTTAGCTTTCTTTTTTGGTGATGTCTTTTTAGTTTCTTCTTTTTTAGGACTCTTTTTACCTCCTTTATTAATACATTCATCAAATTCATCATGTTCTTCAATAAAATTTATAATTGTTTGAATTTTTGAATCACTAGCATCATAATCAGCTGAATTAAATATTTCTTTAAATTTATTTTTATAAATTTTAGGAGCAAGATAAACATAATAATAACCACTTTTAATTTTTTCACCTTTACCTAAATATTCAATTTCATCTGGTTCATATACTTGGCCATTTCTATAAATATATTGTAATTCCATATTTTCAGGAACTTTGACAGATGTAGAAATTGAAATATAATCTATAATCGACATTTATTTAAAGATATTAAAAAAATCACTTTAGAATTACATTAATAATTATATTTTAGATTTATTAATAATGTCATAATTTATAATAATATCTTTAAATGATTTATTTTTATATGAATATTTATTATATTCGCTTTTAAATTTACATGGATTAATAGTTTTTATTAAATAAATATATTTAACACTTTTACATTTTTTTAAATCTTCATATTCATCAATAATATTTTTGAAATAAATATCACCATTCCATAAAATTAAATCACAATTATAATTTTCATTATTTAGTTTTTTATTTGTTAATTTAATATCTTTAATTATGGTTATATTATTTATTTTTTTATTTATATTTTCATCATTTTTAATTAATTTATCATCATTTGTTAAAATCTCATAATCATTATTTATATTAAATCTCTTAAATATATTCATAATTAAATTAAATATAAAAATATAATTTTATATAATTTCATAAATTTCATAAATTTCATAATTTTATAATTTATTATATTTCATAATTTAATTTCATAAATTTCATAATTTTATAATTTATTATATTTCATAATTTAATTTCATAAATTTCATAATTTTATAATTTATTATATTTCATAATTTAATTTCATAAATTTCATAATTTTATAATTTATT
>Ga0247611_10009816_pt1 | contig 11401 bp, 12 predicted proteins | sample 177DNAGHGhighgp2_FD_192422 | JGI IMG/M metagenome (GOLD analysis project Ga0247611, IMG submission 192422) | Sheep rumen microbial communities from Palmerston North, Manawatu-Wanganui, New Zealand - 1770 DNA GHGhigh gp2 | ecosystem: Host-associated > Mammals > Digestive system > Stomach > Rumen... | reverse complement strand
GCGAATGCGAAAAGATAAACCGCAATCTAAATGGCAGGAATGATGTGAAGACAGACATTTCTCCGTCGCACCACAAACAACAAGGATTGCTCAAAAACTTCGATAATCGTTAACTTGTTGTAGATACGTTTAAAGCCCCGGAAGATTCTGCTTCTGGGGCGTTTTGTATAAACTTTAATTTTTATAGGTTGTCGATCTTTGCTACTTCTGGATACACCGGACGGAAAACGCATTGTTCTCTTCGATGGCGCGTTCCGCATAACGTTCGTTGTAACCGCCGATGGTCACGAAGTTTGCAATGTAAGTCGTCTCTTCGGTCGCTGTCCAGAAGAATGCAGACTTGTCCATGTCTTCGTATGCGAAATGCGCATCGCTTTGACCAGGAACGTTGAATGACGATTTGGTCGCTTCGCAGTATGGACTCCACATTTCATTGTTGCCAAAGCAGATTCTCTGGCCTGCTTGCTTGACTCTGAAACCATTTTTCTTGCTTGCTCCAAGATACTTGCTCAAAAAATTCCAGTCTTTGCGGTCGGGAAGTCGCCATCCCGTGGGGCAGGCGTTCATGGCCGCTTTCCATGTGTAGAGACGGCCATACTTGTGACAGTTGTCGTTGTCGTCGTTATAGCAGTAGCTGCCGCGAGTCTTGTATGTAAGGTTCTCGGCAAGCCAGTTGTGGTTTCCTATTTTGACAATCCTGTATGTGTGCCCGTCACGCGGGTCCTTGAACTTGTTCTTTGAAGGACTCTTTTTGGTTGGGGCGGCAGCGGCAATACAAACTGATAAAAGTATAAATATTAATCCAATTCTCATAACGGGAAATGTACAAAATTTCGATGAGGAAATTTTTTTTATTTTATGAATTGAAGAGGTTTTGAAAGTTGTTAATCGAAGATGTAAAAAAATCTGTTATAGATGCTGGGTTCCGTGATGGCGAAAAAATGCCATCCGTGCGGAAAATGGCGGAACGGCTGAATCTTTCTGTGAATACGGTTCATAAAGTGTATCGGCTTCTGGCACAAGAAGGCCGCATTCAACTTGTTCATGGTAAGGGCTGTTTTTGGGGCGAAGCGCCCGTGATTGAAGTGAAGCCCGAAGAAAGTGTCTATTCTGTTGTGGAACGGTTGTTCCAGAACGATTTGGACAGTGGCTTCTTGAATGCGTTTGACGAACTGCCTTCGTGCAAGGAATTGTCGAACCGTTATAACGTCTCTCCGTACATTATCAAGAAATTCCTGATGCTGAAATGTTCCCAGGGTATTTTGCGGCATGTGGGGCACCGATTCTTCTTTAGCGAGGAACGCCGTATTGAAAAACTGAATTATGTTCTGTTTGTTCATCGCTCTGATGAATTTGGGCGTTTGAAAATTGAGTCGGAACGCGAGTCCGATGTTTTCCGCACTTTTGCGCAGATTGCTGCGGAACAGAAAATAGCTGTGAAATTTATTGGTTATCACGAATCATTGAACCAGTTTTTTTTATCGACAGGTGAAAAGTTTGTTGTAAAGAACGATTCGCATTGTTTAGGGGTATTCCTTTCGACGTGGCTTGTCGATGACGCCTCGAAGTTGTTTGCTCATTTCGCTTCGTTTAAAAATCCGATTTCAGTTTGGTGGGAATACGCACCTGACGTTATTCCTGTAATTGCGCGCAATAAAAAGAAATGGGCTTTTTATAATGTGGCGTTCGGCAAGGAAGCTGGTGTGATTGTCGGGCGTTACCTCAAGAATAAAAATGTGGGGCAGGTGCATTACCTTTCGCCTTATCATGCGAGCTTTTGGTCTAAAGCCCGATTGCAGGGCTTGCTTGAAGCCGGTGCCAACGTGATTCCGCTTGTCGATGACCGTTTTGCGTCACCGTTTGATTTGGCCGATGCCGCGGAACGTGATGGCGTTGAACGTCAGGATTTTTTGAACAACATTCTTGAGTCCTTGTTGCAAAATGCAACTCTCGATAAGTTTGTCTGTTCGAATGATTGGGTAGCCGCATCGCTGATAGATTTTTTCAAGGCAAAAAAGTTGCCTCCGCCGTACGTGATAGGCTTTGACGATACGATTGAAAGCTATCGCTACGTGTTTGATTCTTTCGCATTCAACGTTGGGACGATGGTGAAAGAGGCAATCTATCACATTGTCGCACCGACCATCTATGCAGAACAGCGGCGCCAGATGCAGACGCCGCTAGGTCGCGTCGTCGAGAAACACTAGAAATGACTGAAGCCTTCGGGCGTTCCGCTCTCAGGATGACGCTTCGCTTTTGTCACCCTGAGCGTAGCGAAGGGGCCAGTAAAGTTTCGGAATGCAATAGAAATCAAACGTTGAACATCCCGGAGCAGGCGAGGAGTCCGAGCATATAAAGTAATCCGTCGTAGTAGCGCCAAGTTCCTGTCGGAACTTCCATGTTCCAAAGGTCTTCGGCAAAAGGCTTGATAAGCGGATCGCCTGCGGGGAGCGCAACTGTTGAAGCGGCGTTCATTGCAATGAGGCCGCCCGTAGTAGGCCTTGCCTCGCGCGGGAACGCGCTCCCGTCAACTCGCATGTCGGCGAGATACGGGCGCCGTCCATCGAGGTAGCCGAGAATCTTACGGACTGCAGAAATTTCCCATTCGCTCACGTCGGCGCGTTTGCCTTTGTCTTGCAATTTTGCGGCGTCAAGTCCGATATTCCAAACAACGCGCCATGCATCTCCGCAGAAACAATCGCTTTCCGGGTGCCACGGCGTTTTTTTGGGCGTTCCATCGAATTCGCTGTAATCGGCGGCAAGCCCCGTGATTGGGTGGCATGCTTTTTTCAAATAGGCGACGCTGTTGTCTGCTATCTTGTTCCAAATGTCATCACCGCTGGCTTCACCGTACATTCTATAAAATGCAACAGTGTTGTAGCTCGGGTCGGTGTAGTCGTTGCCTTTCATCGGCGAGAATCGCACGAGGCCCGCATTCGCATCCATCATTGTATAGACGTCGCCAGATTGCGGCTTGTGCGCCATGTCGTTGATGAGTTCGACTGCGTCACGCTTGTATTCTTCGTTATTGAAAACCTTGGCCGCGAAAAGGAGTGCTGCAGCAAAGTATTCTTCGCCATCCGGGGCCGCACCCGGGTCCATCATCGAAAAGTCAGCGGTTGAAACTTGCCAGGAGTAATAGCCCGCCAAGTCGCCTTCTTTATTTTTCATGTGCGTCTTGGAAAACTTCCAGAGTTTGTCGAAAAGGTCCTGCTTGCCGAGGAGTGCGGCAACTGTCATGCCGTAGCTCATGCCTTCGGAGCGGATGTCGTTGTGGCCGATATCCACGATGTACGCCATGTCGTTGCCTTTGTCAAAGCAGATGCGTTCGTTTTCGCGGTCGCCTTCGAACAGTTGCGTGAAAGCCTTGTTTAGTTTCGCTTCGATTTCGGCGGGAGTCTTACCAATTTCTTCAAATATCTTTCTCATGACAAGTAAAATAGAAATGTATTGGCTCGCGGTCTTGTTTTGTAAGCAAAATGATTTAAAAGTGATGTAAGTGTTTTGCTCTTTCGCTTGAAGAATTGTTGCAATTATGAAAAAAATCGAATAAAATTAAAAATGTCATGATTTGACATTTTACGATTCTATATTCATAAAAAAGATTAATCCCGTTTTTTTTTCGCATGCAGACGGGGAAGGAAAACAAAATGAATAATATATTAAATGGCTGGATGAATTAGTTCCGTGCCTCAAAGATTTGGAAACCGGATTAATTGAAGAAACTTTCGTTTTTAAAATAGAAAGTCGTTCCGTACTTAGGAATTATAATTCGTTTAATGGTTGGGGGATTGATTGGGTTAAAGTCCCTTTAAATGTTGATGTATTTGCACTAGCTTTAAAGAAAAATAATGAAGTACAGGGGCTTGTTGCGCTAAAAAAGGATTCAGATATTCGAGCCGTGTATTTGCATTGAGCTTGTACAGCTCCAAGAAATAACATATATTTATTTGGAAAGAAAAAATATAGTGGTGTAGGTGGTCATCTTTTTGCAATCGCTGCGGATATGTCTTTTAAATGGGGCTTTGATGGCTTTGTGTATGGCTTTGCACTTAACAAGGAACTTTTAAATCACTATATTGATTTTCTCGGATGTTCTTTCGTTGGCATTCTTCATCCGTATCATTTTTTGATAGAACCTGGTGCAGCCCAAAAGCTTTTGGAGAATTACACTTATGAGTGGAATTGATAAAAAGACCATGAATTTAGCGGATATTCAAAGCGAATATTTGGGTTTTCCAAATCCTTATAAAGACGCTCCTTCTTGTAGGTATGATCATCGAGCGCTCGTTGCTTACGCTCAAAAAGTAGGCAAGTCTATAAATGACTTGTCTTACGAAGAAAAACTTGCTTTTGTGATAAAATAAAAACGCCCGCATTACTGCGAGCGTCTTTAAAAGAAGCTTGAGTCTTTGCAACTCGAGTCGATTTACCTGGAGTAGTATTCGACGACGAGCTGTTCTTCGAGCTTGACCGGGATCTGGTCGCGAAGCGGAAGCTTCACGAGAGTACCCTGCATCTTGCCGAGATCGACAGACAAGTATTCCGGAGCGGCAGCTGCAGAAGCGATTGCTTCCTTGATCTGCACGTGTTCCTTAGACTGTTCACGAACGGCAACCACGTCGCCAGCCTTGATGAGGCGGCTCGGAGAGAAGCTACGAACACCGTTCACAGTGAAGTGACCGTGTGCAACGTACTGACGGGCAGCGAAAATCGTACGGGCAAAACCCATGCGATAGACCATAGCGTCAAGACGTGTTTCGAGCAAGATCATCAGGTTGTCACCTGCAGAACCTTCACGACGGTTAGCTTCCTTGTATGCCTTGGCAAGCTGAGCTTCGGAAATGTTGTAGGTGAAACGAAGACGCTGCTTTTCGACCAACTGCTGCTTGTAAACGGAAGCAGACTTCTTGCGTGTCTGACCATGCTGGCCAGGTGCGAAGTTGCGGCGGTCGAGAGCCTTTTGAGTCTTCTGAGAAACGGCAACGCCGAGAGAGCGTGCTACTTTACCTTTAGGTCCGCGGAAGGAGGACATATTTACCTCTTTGAGGAAGCTCTTTGGTTACGCTTGCAAATTGGCAGAGCTTGGCTCGACTTGCAAGATTTGGAGTCCCAAATTTAGTTATTTGCTTTTAGGCTGTCAACAGGAACTGCGGGTTCAGCTGTTGCTGTAGAATCAACCGGCGTGACAGATTCCTGGCATTTTTCGAAGACAAACGGGTTGTGGTCGCCCTGGACCTTGAAAATGCGGCGGTCGCGCTCGCATTCGCGTTCCGTGACGGGGTAAGCCCTGTCCCAGGCTTCGAAAAGTCTGCGGTCTTGCTTGGAAAGGTTGATGCCGTAAGTCTTTTCCATGTAGAAGTGCACGCGTGCAATGAGACCGCGGACTTCTTTGCGGGGTTGGACCTTCTTTTCTTCGAAGTCGATGATGGTTTCGCATTCCCCGTACATCGGAGTCGGGTTGTTCGTCCACTGGTTGAACATGAAGTTGCTTCGGTCTCCGTTCACTTCGCCGATGGCGGGGTACAGGTTGTGGAGGTCGCCTTCCATAATCTTGAACGTGGAGTCGTTAGCGCTGCAGTTCTTGCGGCCGCCGTCGCGCCAGCAGGGGAGGTGTTGGCCCATGTTGTGGGCTGTGACGATGTGTTCCCATTCGATGCGTTCGGCACGTTTGAAACTCTTGCGTTTTTCGTTTTCGCGCGGTTTGTAGTTGCATGAACTGAAATCGACCTTTTTCTTGTCGATGTACCGACAATCGCAGTAGAGTGTTCGCTGGAGATCGCCGTAATAGATGCGTCTCATCTGCTTACCTGCATCGCGGTAGTTGTAGTGCTTGGGAGCTGCTTCCGGATTCACCTTCGCGAACGAGAATGCAGCGAAAACGCAAAGAATCAAAGCGACAGCGCTTGCTGATACTTTCATATAAGTAAAACCTCTTGTTGTGTGTGGTTTAAATGTAGTAATAAAGAGTTCCTAGTTCGAAGTTACTAGTTACTAGATTTCTCTCTAGTAACTCTTAACTAGTATCTAGTAACTCCACCGCAGGTGCCCTAACTTTCTATATTATAGACCATGATTCAGGACGGATTGGAATATTTGAATTCTCGGCTCATATTCGGGATGATGCCGGGGCTTGCTTCGACACGAAAACTTTGCGAAGTTCTTGAAAACCCTCAAAAAAAATTTAAGACGATTCATGTTGTCGGGACGAACGGCAAAGGTTCTACGAGTTATTATCTGTCCGGAATTTTGCAGGCGCATGGACTCAAGACTGGGCTTTACACGAGCCCTCATCTTGTGAATTTGCGGGAACGCATTCGTATCGACGATACGCCAATAGATGATGAGTCGCTCAATCGTCTGATTATGAAGGTCAAGGCTGCGGCCGAGGAAACGGGTGTCGAACCGACGTTCTTCGAAGTCCTGACGATTGTAGCGTTCCTCTATTACGCTGAACAGGGCATCGATGTCGCCGTTCTTGAAGCTGGACTGGGCGGTCGCTTGGACAGTACTGCGGTCGCAGATGGCGATTTGATTGTGTTGACGAGTATCGGGCTAGAGCATACTGAAGTGCTTGGTCAAACCGAGAGCGCCATCCTCAAGGAGAAGATGGGCGTGGCTGGGTCCGCTCAAAGCATTCTTTCGAATGGTCGCGGCAAGGTATTTGTGCTTGGCGGGCTGAATGAAAAACTGATTGAAGAAGCCCGCATGTTCGCTTCGACTCGTGGCTGTTCGTGTGTCGTTCCTGAAATCCGTAACAATATCGAATTGCCGAATTTAGGACAACATTACGTCGAAAACGCAAGTCTTTCGCTCAATGCTGCGGAACTCTTTTTGCAGAAATTGGATGGTGAAGAAACTGGACATGAATTTGTTCGTTATGATGATGCGCTTGCACTCAAGACTCTTGCGACGCGTTCCTGGACGGGGCGCATGCAAAAGCTAGTGGACCGCAACGGCGACATGAAGTTTATTTTGGACGGAGCGCACAATTCCCATGCGGTTCGCCGTCTGGTCGAGACTCTTGATGAATACTATCCGGGACAAAAGTTCCATTGCGTGTTCGGCGCACTTCGCGACAAGGACGTTGGCGAAATGCTCAAGCTCATGGCTCCACATGTGAGTTGTTGGCATATCACGCGGACTCCGTACCCGCGTTTCCGCGAACTCGCAGATTTGCAGAATGAACTTGAAAAACTTGGATTGAACGTGTCGAGTGCAGGCGAGTTCTCGAAAGAATATCTGGACCAGGTCTGTTCTAGCGTCACGGACAGCTCGCCGATCCTCATCACGGGAAGCCTTTACATGATTGGAGCGGCCGTGCAGGAACTCAAGAATGATTTTGATAGTCTGAGTTTCTTCCGCGGGATGGAACCGACCACGAACGAACATAGGTAAGTGTGCGGGACCGGCTTAGGCCGTGGTGACAATGAAAAAAAAAGGCCTTGGCGAATGCCAAGGTCTTTTAAGTTGCGTCAAACTTTGGACTGGAAAATTATTCCATTTCGTCGAGTTCGGCGTAAGCCTTTTCAGCAGCGGCGCGAACCTTTTCGGCTTCTTCCTTCTTTTCCTGCTGTTCGAGCATCTTGATGTATTCAGAGACGAGGTCAGCGTCGAGAGTCATGATGCCATAGACCTTGTACTTGCCGTCGGCGGTCGTTTCGACCTTGACGTCGTTGAGGGTGGCACCGTTAAGGCGCTGGTTCACGGCGGTCATGGAAGTGCTCTGGAAGTGTTCGGAGATTTCCTCGCTCACGTCTTCCTTGAAGTTCTTGACGAGAGCCTTTGTCTGTGCGTCAATGGACTTGGCGAGATCGACGCGGGCGTTCTGGTCTGCCTTTTCGAGAGCGATCTGCTCGTCGGCAGATTCACCGATACCGATACCGGCCGGAATATGCTGCTTGATGTAGTTTTTCTTTTGCATCTGCATTTCGATGAGAAGGCCTGCAGACTTTTCTTGCGGTGTCTGTGGCGGATTGCTAGAGCAGCCGGCGAACAATGCAGCAAGGGCGAAACATGCGATGAGTTTTTTCATTTTTTTCTCCTTGGAATTTAATCCCAATATTGTTTTGTGCTTTTAATATACAAAAATATTTTAGCAAAGATGTGGATTCCTTACATTTGCGAAAAAAAGTGTTGTTATTTGGATTTATACAATTTGAATTTTTGTTTTTTGTATTTTATTATTGTACTCTGTAAAAAAAAATAAATTTTGGAGGTTGCTTTGAACAATACAGTCCCTGTTTTGCAGATGATTGCTCAATCAGACATTGTGACGATGGTCATACTCGGAATATTGGCCTTTATGTCCTTGGGCTCGTGGGGCATTATCATTGTGAAGTTTTTTAAGAATAAGTCGAATTTGCGTGCAAATTTTGCTTTTTTTAAGGATTTTTCTAAAATCAAACGCTTTCAGGATCTCCAAAAACTTTGTGATGTATCTAAGGACAGCGCTTTGCGAACTTTGAGCGTCGAACTTCTGAAGGAGTCGGCTAAGTTCAAGGGCAAGGTCAGTTTCGAGTCCATTCAGCATAGGTCATCCCTTCTCGAAGATGCTATCCAGCGTTCCATCGAAGGCATCCGCATGGGCGAAGACCGCTTCCTCACGTTCCTGGCGACATCTTCCAACCTGGCACCGTTCTTTGGTCTTTTGGGCACCGTTTGGGGAATCATGATTGCGTTCTTCCAGATTGGTCACCATGGTTCGGCGGACTTGACTGTTGTCGCTCCGGGTATTGCCATGGCGCTTATCACGACGGTTGCTGGCCTTGTAGTGGCTATTCCAGCCTCTGCCGGATACAATTATTTTACGTCGTGCAATAGCCGTAACGAAATTTCGTATTACAACTTTGGCTCACAGGTGTTGAGCTTGTTCAAAAGAGGGGACTTGCTGACTGTTGAAGGCGTTTCCGAGGAGGATGCGTGAAGCGCAGCCGTCGGCATGAACTGAAGCAGGAGCTGAACCTCACGAACATGATTGATATCGTGTTCGCTATCTTGATTGTGTTTATTTTGTGTGCGCCGTTGATGAGCCAGGGCGTGAAGGTGGATCTTCCGAAAGTCGAAGCTCCGACGATGGAACAGCAAAAGTTGTTGAAAGTTTCCATCACAAAAAATCTCGAAATTTACGTTGCCGACATGCAAGTCGATATGGAAAGTTTCGAAAGCATATTCAAGTCGCTGTGGAATGGCGAAATGGCTGTAGTCATCAATTCGGACGAGGATGTGAACTACGGCTTTGTCATGAAAGTTGTAACACAAGTGCAAAAACTGGGTGTGAAGAAACTTGGTTTCTTGACGATGTCTCCTAAAGACGAATTGAATAAATGAATAGGAATAAGGAAAAAATCCAATATTTCTCGACGGAAGACGACGGAACGTTGATCAAGATCATCGTGTCTGCAGTTGTTTTTCATTTGATTGTCGTCGTGGTATTGTATGGCCTGCATTGCATTGATATGAGCAAGCCTGTCAAGGAAATTCCTGTGTTTGAACTTGTTCAGATGGATGAACCTGTAGAACAGTCTGTGGTTGAAACGCCTAAGGAAGCCGAAGCGCAGCAGAAGGATGAAACTTCGCCCGAAGAACAGAAGCAGGATCCCCCACCTGAAGAGGCAAAAGAAGAATCTGTAGAGCCTGTTGTGGAAAATCCGCCACCCGAGCTCCCGCCTGAAACACCGCCGGAGCCAGTGCAGGAACAAGTAACCGAGCCTGTGCAGGAGCCAGAGCCAACGAAGGAACCTGTGGTGGAACCGACTCCTGAAAAGGCTGTTGCCCCCGATGCTCCGCAAGTTCCTGATGAGGCGAAAAAAACGGAAGAGGTAAAACCGGAAAAGGTAGAACCCGAGGAACCGCCGAAACCGGAGGAAAAGCCGAAGCCGGTGGAAAAGCCGAAGCCGGTCGAAAAAAAGAAACCGGAGAAAAAGCCTGTCGAAAAGAAGAAAGAACCAGAGAAACCGGTAGAAAATCCGAAAGTGAAAGACGATTTCGATATCGATGATTTGGATTTGCAAAAGTCGTTTGAATTGCCTAGCCTGAGGACGGTGAACCCGATAGACATGGATCCGCTGATGCAGGTGTTCCTGGAACGGGCAAAGCAGAAAATCATGAGCAATTTCAATCCGCCGAATGGTCTTTCGATTCCGCGTGATGCAAAGACGACGGTGCAGTTCTCTGTGGAACGCTCGGGACAGATTACTGGCGTGTTGCTGAAGCGGTCGTCTTCGAATACGACTTGGGATCATTTGTCGGTGCGTGCCGTGAAGATTTCCAAGTTGCCGGAACTTCCGCCGACGTACAAGGGCTCAAGTCTTGTGTTGCAGTTTAACTTTACACCGAACTAGAAAAGGAGATGCCCGCGCAGGGCGGGCATGACAACGTTACTATGAATAAAATAAAGTTGCTTTTTGTGATGCTTGCGTGGGCGGTTGCGATGCCTGCGATGGCGGCGATTGACACGATTGCCGTGGATGTCGGAATATCCGTGTTCAAGTTGATGCCGATTGGTATTGTACCTTTTGAAGAAGAGGGTAAAATCAAGTGGACGAGCGAGGCTCCGCACAAGATTCTTACGCGTGATGCGAATCTCTCCGGCCGTTTTGAAGCGGTTCCTTCGGACAAGTTTGACTTGGTGCTGTTCAGCAAGAAACGTGCCCGCCAGTACGTGTCTGGAAGTGCGACAAAGTTGAGCAATGGCAAAATCAAGCTGGATTGCTATCTGTATGCAGCCGAAACGAAGGACGTACTGCTAGGCGAAAGCTATACCGTAAAGCCCCATGAAGTCCGTCAGGCAATCCATTCCTTCTTTGACAAAGTCGTCTATCGTTTGTTCGGGGAACGCGGTGTTGCATCGACGAAACTTGCCTATGTTTCGAAAATTGACGGTATAAAGCAAGTCGTGATTTCGGATTACGATGGATTCTCTCGCCGTCAGATTACACGCGATTCGTCCATCAACATGATGCCGGTTTGGCAGAAAGATAACAAGGGATTGGTTTATGTGAACTTTAGGCATAATCGTCCGAATCTTTATGCCATTTCGTTTGGCGGCAAGGAAACGCCTCTCTTCACGCAGTTCCCGCAGACGTTCAGTCCGGCGGTGAATCCGAAGACGGGCGAATTGCTTTTCTCCGTGACGGAAAACGGAAAGACTGAAATTTACCGTGGCGATATGAAGAAGGGAACGGCCCAAAAATTCCTGCATCTGAAATCGAATCAGGTGAGCCCCTCCTGGAGCCCATTTGCAAGCGAAGTGCTGTTCTCTAGCGATCGTGGTGGTTCTCCGCAGGTGTATGCCGTTGGCAGTGATGGTACGGACGTGAGGCGCATTACATTTATGGGACATTATAACGAAAGGGCTAGCTGGTCCCCGGAAGGCGACCGCATTGTCTATACTTCGATG
>Ga0247611_10009815_pt1 | contig 11402 bp, 12 predicted proteins | sample 177DNAGHGhighgp2_FD_192422 | JGI IMG/M metagenome (GOLD analysis project Ga0247611, IMG submission 192422) | Sheep rumen microbial communities from Palmerston North, Manawatu-Wanganui, New Zealand - 1770 DNA GHGhigh gp2 | ecosystem: Host-associated > Mammals > Digestive system > Stomach > Rumen... | reverse complement strand
GAAACAAGATATATATGAAACTTATACACAAAAATTTTTTAAGGATAAAGTTTCATCCATACTTGATGAAATAAGCAGAAAACACGCCGAAAAAGCATCTAAAAGACAACCTAAAGACGGCGATGATGTACATACAGAGGTATCCATAACATTAACGGAAGCCGTTAGGGGATGCGAAAGGGTTTTAAACATAATGCATAAAGAATTATGTCCTCATTGCAGCGGCAGAAGATTTATAAATTCTTCAAAATGTCCAAAATGCGGAGGAACAGGAGTCTATCAAACCAACAGAAAACTTACCGTAAAGATTCCGAAAGGAGTACGCAACAATTCAAAATTAAGACTTGCCAGAGAAGGTAATCCCGGATTTTTCGGCGGAAACAACGGAAATCTTTACATTACAATAAAAGTCGAAAAAGATGAACACATGCAGCTTGACGGGAATAATGTGATTTATAAGCTTCCCATATCTCCGTTTGAAGCTGTATTAGGCTCAATTGTAGAAGTACCTGCGTTTGATGGGAATATTAATCTTACAATTCCTCCAATGACACAATCAGGGCAGGAATTCAGAATAGCAAACAAAGGAATAATGACAAACGGACAAGTTGGTGATATGATAATTTCAGTAGAAATTCAGCTGCCAAAAACACTTTCTGAAGACGAAGTTTCAATGTATGCAAAGCTGAAAAAGATGTCACAAAATTCCGTAAGAGATTATTAAATTGTCAAAAGTAAACATCAGAGAAATATTTTTATCGGTACAAGGAGAAGGTCCTTATGTTGGCGAACGCCAGTTATTTATCCGTTTTTGCAGCTGCAATTTAAATTGCCGTTATTGTGATACGGATTTTGAATTATCAAAATCAACAGAATATTCACCGCAAGAATTAATAACAGAAATTAACAAATATGGGGAAAATTTAGTTCTTTCTCTGACAGGGGGCGAGCCTCTGGTATCAGTAGAGTTTTTATCCGATTTTTTACCCCTTGCAAAAGCCAACAGGCACAAAATTTATCTTGAAACAAACGCTACTTTGCCTGAAAACTTAGAACAAATAATAAAATATACTGATGTTATTTCAGCTGATATTAAACTTGAAAGTGCAACAGGTCAAAAACAAAACAAAGAGAATATAGAAAAATTTTTTAAAATTGCATCCTCTAAAGACACTTTTGCAAAAATAGTGTTTGATAATCACATAACGGAAGAGGAAATTTTATTTGCAATTAAGACAGCCCAAACTAACAATATTTTAATTATCCTGCAACCCAAAATGGAAGGGAATAAATTTTCAGTCAGTACAAATTTTTGTGAAGAAATATTTGACAGATTTTATACAAAATACAACAGAGTTCGCATAATACCGCAAATGCACAAATTTCTGAACGTAAGATAATAAATTGCAAATACACTCAATTTATAGTAAAATTACTATAGGCGAGGTAAATTAGTTATGGCTATCAGAAATATATTAAAATACGGAACAAAATCGTTAAGAGAACCTTCAAAAGAAGTTCATAAGGTATCAAAAAAAATAACGGAATTAGTAAATGATTTATTGGAAACTATGTATTCTGCAAACGGTGTCGGACTTGCAGCACCGCAAATAGGTGTAAATTACAGGGTATTCGTTCTTGATGTATCTTCAAATGATGAGCCTTTACGCCCAATGGTTTTCATAAATCCCAAGATTATCAAAAAATCAGGTGCAATTATCAGCAACGAAGGCTGCCTAAGCTTTCCGGAAGCATATACTGATGTAAGAAGATATAAAAATGTAACAGTAAAAGCACTGGATTCTCACGGGCGTCCGTTTGTTCTGGAAGCAAACGGAGGAACATTGCTAACCCGTTGTATTCAGCACGAATTTGATCATCTTGACGGAATTTTGTATATAGACCACTGTATAAACAGATTTGAAGCAAATGAAACACTTGCTAAATATAATCTGCCTCCGATTGAAGAAGATAAACTTCTTGAAGAACCTGAATTGGAGGAAGAATTAAAAAATGATTAAAATTGTTTTTTTCGGAACTCCAGACATAGGGCTGAAATCTCTTGAGTATCTTCATAACTCGAATAATATTGAAGTTGCAGCAGTAGTTACTCAACCCGACAAACCCGCAGGACGGGGAAACAAAATAACGATGTCTCCGATAAAACAGTTTGCACTGAAACATAATATTTCTGTATATCAGCCAAAATCTATAAGAAAAGAACCTGATATACAGGAAGAATTAAAGAAATTAGAGCCTGATTTCTTTGTTACATTTGCGTTTGGGCAAATTTTGTCACAGGAAGTTCTGGATATACCTAAATATGAAACTATAAACCTGCACGCATCACTTCTGCCTAAGTACAGAGGTGCAAACCCTATTCAGCGTGCAATTATAAACGGAGATAAAGAAACCGGCATTTGCACAATGATTACGGAACTCGGATTAGATTGCGGAGATATATGTAAACGCCTTGTTATACCTATTTCCGATACAATGAACTGCGAGCAATTGTATGAAGAAATAAGCGAAAAATCTCCAAAGATGATAGAAGAAACGCTATTAGGTCTGGTAAACGAATTAATTAAACCGATTCCGCAAGGCGAAGATGGCGTCTGTATGGCTAATAAACTTCAAAAGGAAGAAACAGAAATAGATTTTTCAAAATCTGCTTCTGATATCCATAACCTTGTAAGAGGAGTTTATAAGTCCCCATCCGCATATTTCAAATACAATGACAAAATAATTAAAGTGTTGGAAACAAAAGTCTGTGAAGGTTCAGGCAAATCCGGAGATTTTACTGAAATTACCAAAGAAGGCATCAAAGTTGCCTGCGGCAAAGACAGCATAATGCTTATTAAAGTAAAACCTGAAGGAAAAGGCGAAATGTTTGCCCGTGACTGGTATAACGGATTAAGAAACAAATAACGGGAGATAGAAAATGTTAAAAGGCATAAGAGGAGCAACAACCGCAGATGAAAACTCCATTGAAAGCATAAAAAATGCTACATTAGAGCTTTTCTCAGAATTAATTAAAAAAAATTCTCTGACAGAGGATATTGTTTCTTACGTTGAATTCTCAGTTACAAAAGACTTAGATGCCGTATATCCTGCAAAATTCATCCGACAGAATTTAGGTTGGAACAAAACAGCTTTTATGTGCGTACAAGAAATGACGGTTAAAAATTCTCTGCCGAAATGTATTAGAGTATTAATACTCGCTGACATAAAAAATGAACCTGAATTTATATACCTTAAAGGTGCATCTGGTTTAAGAAAGTAAAACAGCCTGAAATTTTGTATTCCGGTGGCATATAAGAGCAGGCTTAGCCTGCAAAAAAAAACCCTATCTTAAAGATAGAGTTTGGAATCTTTTTAATGATCCCTCGTGTGTGTAGAAGGTTAGTGTGTAGTAGTAGGTAGTGTAGTATGTTTTATAATCTCGTGTTATTTAATTCGTTATTGCTTACATTTATATAAAGTATTTTTATGATATATAATTGCTATATACATATAATATCGTTACAAAAATTAATAATTAAAGTAAAAAGCTTAAAAATAGCTGATTGTAAACTAACATTAAGGGATAAAATATAATATTATACGACAATTCAGAATTTTATATATTCTTAATACGAAATATATTGACCTTTTTGATAAAAAGTATTCTAATAAGAATAGTTTATAAATTTGCCTTTGCATGGCAGAAAGAGGGATTATGAAAGAATTTATGCACAAGAGGCTTGACGGCAAAAATTTTACCGATGATGAAATTAAATCACTGATAAAAAAATATAACATTAAATTTATAAAATTGCAGTTTGTTGATATCAACGGACAGGTAAAGAATATGACAATCCCATCAGAGCATATAGACAAAGCACTAAACAATGAAATCATGCTGGATGGTTCTTCAATAAAGGGATTTCGGAGCATTGAAACATCTGATATGTTTTTTCACCCGGACAGAAATACCTTTCAAATATTACCTTGGAGAGACAGAGATGGTATAAATTCTGCAAGATTAATATGCGACATATATAATGCAGACAACACCCCGTTTGAAGGTTGTCCTCGATGCAACTTAAAACGTGTAATGAAGGAAGCTGAAGACATGGGCTATTCAATGAACATAGGTCCTGAAGCAGAATTTTTCTTATTTGAAAAAGACAAAGACGGAAGAGTTACAACATCAACTCAGGACAGAGCCGGATACTATGATGTGGGGCCTGAAGATTTAGGTGAAGACATTCGCTCAGATATTGTTTTAACCTTACAGGAAATGGGCTTTGATATTGAAGCTTCTCACCACGAAGTAGCAGACGGACAGCATGAAATAGATTTCAGGTATGCTGATGTGCTGACTGCTGCGGATAATGTAGCAACATTTAAGATAGCTGTAAGAGCAATCGCCGCAAAACACGGATTGCATGCGACATTTATGCCAAAACCGATATATGGAATTAACGGTTCCGGCATGCACTGTAACGTTTCTTTATTCAAAGGTAATAAAAATGCCTTTTATGATGCGAAGGCAGAATATGAGCTTTCTGATACTGCCAGATATGCTATTGGCGGGATGTTAAAACACGTTAAAAGTATAACAGCAATATTAAATCCTACTGTTAACAGTTACAAAAGACTGGTACCGGGTTATGAGGCTCCTGTGTATTTAGCATGGTCACTTGCGAACAGAAGTGCGTTATTGAGAGTTCCTGCAAAACGAGGAAAGTCCACCCGTGTAGAATTAAGATCACCTGATCCTGCGTGCAACCCATATCTGGCATTTGCTGCAATACTGGAAACTTGTCTGGACGGAGTCAGAAATAAAATAGATCCGCCTGCACCTGTAGAAAGTAACATATACAAACTAACGACAAAAGAACGTAAAAAACAGAGAATAGACTCTCTGCCGGGTTCATTGGCAGAAGCTTTGGAAAATCTGGACAAATCGCTTGTCGGACGTGCGGCACTTGGAGAACACGCATTTAATGAATTTATGTCATCAAAGCGTAAAGAGTGGGATTCATTTAGAACTTACGTTTCGCAATGGGAAATTGACAAATATTTAGAAAGATACTAAAAAAATAGGGTTGCAACTCAAGCAACCCTATTTTTTTTAAATATAATTACAGACCATTATTTTTATTATGCTTTTTAGATTTTAATTTCATTTTTCTGGCGGCTCTTCGTTCATTCTTTGTTGGAGTCAATCCCTCATTTGCGGTCATATATTTATACTTTTTACCTTTCTTAGTCGGTTTTAACAAATCTAATTTTGCATTTAACAAGCCATAAGATTCGCTGCAAAAAGTTTTATTTTGCTGAGTAATATAAGATTTTTCAACTTTACCCATCTTATGAATTTTACACAAACGAGCCATATATCTTGGATAATTTGTTAACATTGCAGGATTTTCAGAGATTTGTTCAATAATATAATCCGAACCATGACCATTATTATCCGCAGCACACTCAACTGCAAGATTTTTAGGTTCTGTTGTTCCATTCCTAAACTGAGCCTTTATATGCTCGACCGTAGCAAGCGAATTGCTCAACATTCTGAGAGCAATTTTTTGGTCAGGATTTGCACCCTTATAATCTCTTTTTGCATATTTTACGATAAAGGCATCAATATTATTACGAGCAATAGGCAATTCTACAGCTTTTTCAATAATTATATCCTGTAAAGGCGTATATATCCAGTTATCATTTAAATTAACTCTAAAATTTTGTCTGACAGTTTCCGGAACAAAAATATTTTTTAATTTATTAATAAATATTCGGCGACTAAAACGTGATGTTTCTCTTGGATCAAAAATTCTTGCGAATGTTTCATTCAAAAGAGCTTGAAGTTGAGTTCTATTATCGATCGATAGATTTCTGGATAAAATTCCTATTTCTGAAAATATTTTGGCTTGAGTTTGAACAATTTTTCTTTCAGAAACAGGCAATTTTGACTTTAATATGTCATGTAAAGAATAGTCGGAATGGAAATTACGTTCCTCTTTCATCATTAAAAAGATTTTTCTTTCAACCGGATGCAAATATTTTTTTAGTTCATCAATATAACTCAAAATTTCATCAGGATTTGTAGTGGACAAAACTTTTTGCTCAAAGTCATTGAACTTTTCTACATCTAACATAATACGGCCACATACAGGACATGGTAAATCAAATTTTGCTAAACGTAAAACATTATATCTCAGCACATCAACAGCTTTTGTTCTTTTAATCAAATCTTCCATTGTAGGAGCGACTATACTCGGGATTTTTCCGTTAAAATTAACAGTATCCTGTGCCAACTGACCTTTTAACACTAAATTATTATGCCGGCTATCAGTAACATTATTAATGCTACGGGAAGCAGTTAATGGCTGTGAATTAATGCTTTGGAAATTATTAATGCAAAATACTCTCATTATTTTTCACCTCCCTTCAATGCGGACAAATCAACCTCAACATGCCCTTGCTCCTTCAATGTCAAAGCCTGTCCTTCTATATCGGAAGGACTAATTAAATTTTCTTCATTTGAAATTTTTATTACATCATCAAAGTAAACTTGCGGATTTTTCTTGTTCCACCTGTCCAAATAAACATATTGAGGCATGGAACCGCGATCAAAATTATCGGCATTACATGCCAGTACGCAATTAGATAAAGCGTCACTGCCACCGCTTGTACGAGTTTGTTCATGTTCTATGGTTGTAATTGATGGTTTTAAAAGCTGATAACCAATTGTATCAGAATTTGAATATCTGTGTTTTACTACAAAGGAACTCATATTACTGTTTGAACTCGGCAATTTTCTTGAAATTGCAAGCATATCGTAATAAACGGGATTTGGTCTTAACTCGGCTAACTCAACCTTTGCTAATTCTTTAAGAAATTCTTTATTGGAAAACGGAATAATTACTTTTTTCCCTTCAATCATTCTCTGCGAAGTCCTACATAATCTGACAATATCCTGCCTGTCAAGTCGTTCTCCGATTTTTTGGACTCTGTATATTACATATTCACTAAAATCTTTTGCCGTGTGCAATTTATCAATTCTACTGCTTGTCATTTGCAATCCGAGTTCTCTTGGAATAAGATTTTCAGGGTTCTTAAACTTTTCTGTAGTCATAGGAGCAGTTATTCTCAGCAAATATCCTCTCAACTCAGGATTTGGAACAGATTGAACCATTTTATGAACTTTGTATGCAAAAGTTTCAGGATTAAACTTTTCCTGATACGGAATTTCATATAACCTTTTATGCTGTACTTTCATAAATTGACGAAATCTTTTCTGCATATCCGGAGGCAGTTTTTTTGATTCTTCAATAAGTAATTTAAAAATTCTTGCCTGAGTTTTCACAAGTCGTTTTATCGAGTTTTGATGAAGCAATTGTAAAATTTCTTCGAGGTGAGTTTGCGGACTTTTTTCGGCATATTTAGCAATCTGGTCAAAGACTTGCTGCTGACCTCTTTTCATATAACCTCTATATGGAGAAATTTCCTTGACGAATTCGGACACAGGACCGCTGAAAACTCCTCTGGCAAGCATGTCTCGCAAAGTTCCATGGTATATTAGAGGTTTCTTACAATAGATACAATGAATTACATGATCTTTTGTAAGCATTCTGAACTCTTTATGGTTAGTAACGGGAGTTTTTATACCAAAAGAAACAGTATCCGAATAAGAATTCTTATTACTTATAGTCGGACAAATTGGATTTCTACAATAACCAACAGAAATACCTGAGGAATTTTTAGCAATTCCTACACGATTGTATGCAATTAAGTTTACTCTCGATATCAGCATACACTATCAAATCACCTAATAATTTTTTTTTGCGAGTATGTTAAGAAATCTTTACCCCATTGGAGGCGGCTGAATATACAAAGGTTTTAATTTACGCCAATTACACTCGTCAGTCTCAGATTTATTTATTGCAAGTTTGATAAGAATTTCACCAAGATTAACATTAGTATTCTGGTAAGACTCGCCTCCCAAAATTGGTTTTAATTTATCATCCGTAACCAAAGATTTTTCTGAAACAAGAGTTTTAACCTCTTCCAAATCAACAGCACCTTTAATTTCACTATCGAAATATAAATATGCCTTATTTTTTCTTGCGTCGAGTGCTACGGCATGCTCTTGTCCATCTATTCTTGATAATATCTCAAGAGAAGAAACACCTATTGCTTTACAATTAAGCTGCTGAGCCATAACTCTTGCAACAGTAGTGCATGCTCTTATACCTGTAAAACTGCCCGGTCCGATATTAGTGGCAATTAAATCTATATCAGAAGGCTCAAGATTATTTTTTTTCAGAATATCTTTTATTGAGGATATTAAAAAAGCAGAATGATACTTCTCGTCATGGTTCACAACAATTTCTGATGAAAGAATATCCGCACCGCTTGCCAGTGCAATATACATCTTATCCAAACATGTATCAAACGCCAATGTTATCTCTTTATCCATTAATCAATCCTTCTATAATTGCATCCCCGTATGGCTCGTTTGATTCGAATGTATATAACCTTGAATCATCATCATTATATGTAACATTTATCTTTAAATGCCTAAACGGGATTTCATTTTGCGAAAATTCAGCCCATTCAACAAAAGTAAGTTTTTTACCTTCAGAATATTCTCTTAGTTCATCAAGAATTGTCTTTACGCCTTCGTTTTCAAGCCTGTATAAATCAAAATGATATACAGGAATTACACCGCTATGATACTCATTAAGGATAACAAAACTTGGAGATGTAACTTTTTCTTTAATTTCGAGTGCATCAGCTACCAGCTTTACAAAAGCTGTTTTTCCGGCACCAATTTCTCCGTATAAATTTACAAAGCAACCGTTTGTAACAAGTTTTGAAAATTTCTGTGCCAATTCCTTTGTATCATCTATTGTCAAGCAAGTCTTTTCGTACTTCATTTATAATCCTCAATAAAAAAATTATATCACGAAATTAAAACCTATACTATTGCTTTTTACTAAAAAAACATTATATAATTTACAGGTATGTTGAAGTTTTTTAGAATATTATCAATATTGTTTTTTGTATTTTACACCGCAATAATGCCAACATTTGCGACAACACTATCCGCCGGAATTTCTCACAATGAGGAAATCCCTGCCGATTTAATAGGAACTTGGAGAGTAGTATCTAAACTTGAAGAAACAGATAGCCCTGCAAATTTTAAAAATGCAGGACTGGATATATGGAACTTATCTAAATATGGTGACGTCATAAATTTAACAAACCCAGTAACAGGAGCATCCGCTTATGTAAAAGTCGAATATGTTAAGGGGAATACCATCAGATTTGTTAAGGAAGGGAATTATGACAATCAAACATTATTAGATACTGTAGAAATCACTTTAAGCGAGAATAAGTTTGTTGGAAAGAATTATTTAAGCTTAAAAACTTTTTCTGCTGATAATTCTTTAAAAAGTGAAAAAACTGCAACTTATACCTTGCGTGGAAACAAAATTTCTGGTACAAGTATATTAGAGAAATAGAAGGGGAAAGAGGTATATGCAAAGTTATAATTTTGACACGGTTATATTAGGCGGTGGACCTGCCGGTTTATCTGCAGGTATTTATGCAAGCAGAGGTGCTGTTTCAACCGCTATAGTTGATATAAATATGTTTGGCGGACAGCCTTCAAATTACTTGGAATTAGAAAATTATCCAAGCTATTCCACTGTTGGCGGATACGATTTAATGGAAAAATTTGAAGAACATGCCGATAAATTTAATGTTCAAAAATTTCCAATGCAGGAAATTACTGAAGTCGATTTAATAAACAAATCAATCAAAACAACCGAAGCAGAATTCAACGCAAAGACTATTATTCTTGCTACAGGAGCTCAACCCATGAAACTTGGAGTTCCGGGCGAAAAAGAATTTGTCGGAAGAGGTGTTAGCTACTGTGCAGTATGCGATGGGGCTTTTTATCGAGATAAAGTTGTCGCCGTTGTCGGTGGTGGTAATGCGGCTGTAGAAGAAGCTATGTACCTTACAAAATTTGCAACTAAAGTTTATCTTATACACAGAAGAGATGAACTTCGTGCTGACAAAATTGTTCAGGAAAGAGCTTTCAAAAATGATAAATTAGAATTTATATGGGATACAGTAGTTGAAGAAATTAAGGGCAAAGACCTTGTTTGTTCTGCAACAATTAAAAACGTAAAAACTAACAACGTTTCAGATTTGCAAATTGACGGAATATTCCCTTACATCGGAATGACACCGAATGTTGACTTATTTAACGGTCAACTGGAACAAGATGCAAGAGGATTTATCATTACGGATGAAACAATGAAAACATCACTTGATGGTGTTTACGCTGTAGGGGATGTCAGAACGACTCCTCTGAGACAAGTTATAACAGCAGCAGCAGATGGTGCTGTTGCGGCTGTATACGCAGTACGATATCTTGAAACATTAAAAGATATTCCGCAAAAGGTTTAACAATACAAAAACAGAAAATATTTTTAGTATTTAACACATCACACCTCGGGGATACATTGTTATGTAATTCACTTTGTCAGAATATAAAGAACGTATACCCCGATTCTAAAATTGTGTTTATTGTAAATAAACCATTTTATGAAGCGGCACTTTATCAGAAAGATGTTGATGAAGTAATTGTGTTTGATAAATTCGGCAAACATAAGGGGTTGCTGAGTCGCATTAAATTTATTTTAAAGTTTCCATATAAACATGCTGATTACGCATTTGTTACATACAGAAATAATACTAATTCACTAATTTCCAGACTAATCATGAGTAAAAAAATTATAGAGTACACAAAAAAGAAAATTACAGTACCGATGCAGGAATATTTTATAAACTTATTAAAAAATATTACAGATACCCCTTTACATCCTGTACCTATAAAATTTGAAGTATCAAAAGATTTACCTTCGCATTTACAACAATTGCTGCCAACCGGCAAAAATATATTGGCTTATGTACGCTAACGACTAGTAAAATAAAGGATATACCTATCGACACAGCAATTGCCGTAATAAATCAATTAGTTAAAAAAGATTATATTCCTGTATTCATGGGGGCAGGGGATGATGCCAAAATATATGCGGAAACATTATAACAAAACCATTGTTTATTTATTGATTTAGTAGACAAAACATAAGTTAAAGAAATTGGCACTGTTTTACGAAACTGTAATGCCCTAACAAGTGCTGATACCGGATTGGTTCATGTTGCATGCGGTGTAGGAACTCCGGTTGTTGAAATATTTAATACAACTGAAACGATTAACCAATGGGCACCCGATGAAAATTTATACAAAATATCAATAATTTACAAAGATAAAACTGCTCTTAATATTGTTAATAAATTAGAAAAGCTATTAGAAAAAAATACGACTATACATG
>Ga0247611_10009813_pt1 | contig 11402 bp, 8 predicted proteins | sample 177DNAGHGhighgp2_FD_192422 | JGI IMG/M metagenome (GOLD analysis project Ga0247611, IMG submission 192422) | Sheep rumen microbial communities from Palmerston North, Manawatu-Wanganui, New Zealand - 1770 DNA GHGhigh gp2 | ecosystem: Host-associated > Mammals > Digestive system > Stomach > Rumen ... | reverse complement strand
GGACAGTTGGCCACCATCGTGGCCTCGACAGCCTACGTGTCGCGCCATGCCACCCTCGGCGAAGGCACGGTGGTCATGCACCACGCCTTTGTGAATGCAGGGGCACGGGTGGGCTGCAACGTGATACTCAACACCTTCTGCAACATTGAGCACGATGCCATAGTAGGCGACCAGTGCCACATCTCGACCGGAACCATGGTCAACGGTGATTGCCAGGTGGGGCGCAACGTGTTCATCGGCAGCCAGTCGGTACTGGCCAACGGCATCACCGTGGGCGACGACATCATCGTGGGCGCCGGCTCGTTAGTGCGGAAGTCCATCAAGATAAAAGGCATCTATTCCGGCAACCCTGCCATCCTGAAAATAAAAGCAAAATGAAGCATGTCCTGATCATTGCCGAGGCAGGCGTCAACCATAACGGCTCCGTGGAAATTGCCCGGCAGCTCGTCGACAAGGCCGTGGAGGCTGGGGCTGACATCATCAAGTTCCAGACCTTCAAGGCAGAGAAACTGGTGTCGAAGGCTGCCCGACAGGCCGACTACCAGAAAAGGAACATCGGTTCGGGGGCCGATGACAGTCAGCTCAACATGCTGAAACGGCTCGAACTGACTGCATCCGACCACCAGCTGCTCATGGACTACTGCAAAGAGAAAGGCATCAGGTTCTTCTCCACCGCATTCGACATGAACAGCATCGACTTCCTGCACTCGCTGGACATGGGATTGTGGAAAATTCCCTCGGGCGAAATCACCAACTACCCATATATCAAGCGTATCGCCGGCTTTGGCGAGCCCGTCATCATGTCTACGGGCATGTGCGAACTCAGCGACGTGGGTGCCGCCATACAGGTGCTGCTGACCAACGGCCTGACGAAAGAGAAGATTACCGTGCTGCACTGCAACACCGAATATCCCACGCCCTATCAGGACGTGAACCTGCGGGCCATGCTCGAGATACAGCAGGAATACGGGGTGGGCATAGGCTACTCCGACCACACCGTGGGCATTGAGGTGCCCATTGCCGCCGTGACCCTCGGCGCCCAGGTCATTGAGAAGCACTTCACGCTCGACAGGAACATGGAAGGACCCGACCACAAGGCCTCGCTGGAACCCGACGAGCTGAGAGCCATGGTGACAGCCATTCGCCACACCGAACAGGCACTGGGCAATGGCCATAAGACCATCAGCGACTCCGAGCGGAAGAACATTGCCATTGCCCGAAAGAGCATCGTGGCGGCATGCAAAATCAGGAAAGGCGAACTGCTCACGGAGCAGAACCTCACCGTGAAACGACCCGGCACGGGCATTTCGCCCATGCGCTGGGAAGAGGTCATCGGCCTGACGGCAAGCAGAGACTACGAAGAAGAAGACCAGATAGAACTATGAGAAAGATTTGCGTAGTAACAGGAACCCGTGCCGAATACGGTCTGCTGAGCCGGCTGATGCGTCTCATCGCATCGTCGGGGCATACACAATTGCAGACCGTGGTCACCAACATGCACTTGAGTCCTCTCTATGGCAACACCTATCAGGAGATTGAGGCCGACGGCTTCACCATTGACTGGCGTATTCCCATTCTGGACGACGGCACCGACAACGCTGTTGCCACGCTGAAGTCCATGTCGAAGGCACTGAGCGGCTTTGCCGATGCATACGCCACGCTGCAGCCCGACCTGGTCCTGCTGCTGGGCGACCGCTACGAAATCCTTGCCGCAGCCACCGCAGCCCTGATAGAGCGCATCCCCATTGCACATATCCACGGCGGCGAAGTGACGGAAGGTGCCTACGACGACGCCATCCGCCACAGCATCACAAAGATGAGCCACCTGCACTTCACCTCGACCGAGCAGTACCGCCAACGGGTCATACAGATGGGCGAACAGCCTGAAACAGTGTTCCATGTAGGCGCTTTGGGCGTGGAAAACATCCGTGAACTGCCACTGATGACGAAGGAAGAGATTGAACATGAGGTGCAGATGCCCCTTGACGGGCACACCCTACTCATCACCTACCACCCCGTGACGCTGGGCAACCGCACGGCCGAACACGAGATTGGCGAGTTCCTCGCCGCCCTGCAGGAACGCCAGGACCTGAGATGTCTCTTTACCATGCCCAACTCAGACACGGGCAGCCGCGTGATTGCCGAAGCCATTACGACGTTCGTTCAGCAGAACAGCGAGCGCGCACGGACCTTCACCTCACTGGGCATCAGACGCTATCTCTCGGCCATGAAATATGCAGGTGCCGTGGTCGGAAACTCCTCGAGCGGCGTGCTGGAGACGCCGTCGTTCGGCATTCCCACCCTGAACATCGGCGACAGGCAGAAAGGGCGTATCATGGCCGACAGCATCGTGTGTTGCGACACCGACAAAGACGCCATTCTGCAAGGATTGGATACAGTCACCTCGCCTGCGTTCCGCCAGGCTGCAGCGAGGGTTCGCAACCCCTACGAGAAGGAAGGCACGGCAAAGGCCATCTTCGACGTGATCAGTACCCACGAACTTGACACATTAATCCCTAAACACTTCCACGACCTATGAAAGCCATTGTGATAGGACTCGGTTCCATGGGCAAGCGCAGGATACGTCTGCTGAAGGAACATCAGGATATGGAGATCTTCGGCATCGACACCAATCAGGACCGATGCTCGGAGGTCAGCGCAACGTTCGGCATCGGCTGTTATCCCAGCATTGCCGATGCCGTCGGGCAGGAAGGACCCGACTGCGCCTTCGTCTGCACCTCACCCCTCTCCCACGCCGGCATCATCAGGGAATGCCTGATAAGCGGTCTTCATGTCTTTACGGAAATCAACCTGGTCAGCGACGGCTATGAGGAGAACATGCGGACGGCACGGGAGAAAGGACTGGTGCTGTTTCTTTCGTCGACCTTCCTCTATCGCAAGGAAACACTGGCCATCATTGAAAGGGTGAAGAAACAGCAGGAGCGGGTGAACTACATCTACCACGTGGGGCAGTACCTGCCCGACTGGCACCCCTGGGAAAGCTACAACAGCTACTTCATAGGCAATCCACGCACCAACGGCTGCCGCGAGATCATGGCCATCGACCTGCCTTGGCTCCTGACAGCCTTCGGCAACGTGAAGACCGCCCACGCCGTGAAGAGCAAGAACACGGGCCTCAACATAGACTATGCCGACAACTATCTCATCACGCTGGAGCATGACACCGGCGCGAAAGGCGTCTTCGCCGTCGACGTGGTGACGAGAAAACCCATCCGCCACATCGATGTCTTCGGCGAGAACCTGCAACTGTCCTGGAACGGCACCGCCGACTCGCTGCAGGAATACGACTTTGAGAAGAAGGAGATGCAGACCATCCAGTTTGAGGATGCCGCAGAACACGTAGCGGGATATGCCGCCTTCATCACAGAGAACCCCTATCGTGAGGAGATCAACGCCTTCCTTGCGCAATGCGCCGCACACGATGAACTGACGGAGATGCAGCCAGCATGGGATTTCGAGAGAGACCTGCGCCTGCTGCAACTCATTGACCACATAGAACAATAGCCCATGGGCATACATTACAACATAGCCTTCACCGGATTCGGCTCGATAGCCAGACGCCATTTCCAGAATATCCGTGCCTGTCTTGCAGAGCGCGGCGACAGTTGCTCGGTAGACCTCTACCACAGCGACTCCCCCCGGCCGCTACCACCCGATACTGCGCCGTTCATTGCCCGCGAGCTGCCTTTCAGCGCGCCTATCCCCGACGATGCCCATTACGATGTGGTGTTCGTTACCAACCCCACGTCCATGCACTTGGACACGCTTCGCAAGTTCAGTGGCCACACCGCCGTTTTCTTCGTCGAGAAACCCGTCTTCGACCAGACCAGCATCGACAAGTCTATCTTCAGCGAGTTGCGTGACACAACCTGCTACGTGGCCTGTCCCCTGCGCTATCATCCCGTGCTGGCATACGTCAGGGAGCACGTTCCCCTTCAGCAAGTCATCTCTGCCCGTGCCATCTGCTCCAGCTACCTACCCGACTGGCGTCCGGGACAGGACTACCGGCAATGCTACAGCGCCCACCGCGACATGGGCGGTGGAGTGGGCATAGACCTGATTCACGAATGGGACTATCTGGTGCATCTCTTCGGCTTGCCGCAGGAGTGCCACTCCATTCAGACCAAGCTGTCAGGACTGGAAATCGACAGCGACGACCTGGCCATCTACATTGCCCGCACAGCCACCACGTCCATCGAGGTGCATCTGGACTATTTCGGACGCCACGCTATGCGCACACTGGACCTGCTGCTGCCCGACGACAGCCTGCACTGCGACCTGCTGGAAGGCACTATCGACTATCAGCGCGAGGGCCGCAAGATTCATCTCGATGCCCAGCGAAATAACTTCCAACTGCACGAGCTTGAGCATTTTCTCGACATCATTCAACATCATACGAACAATGACAGCACACTGGAGCATGCCTTCAACGTGCTGCGAATAGCAAAAGGAGAATACTGACATGAACATACTATTTACACTTTGCGGCAGAGCCGGCTCCAAAGGAGTCAAGGGCAAGAACGCCCGCGACTTCCTGGACATTCCCCTGGCATGGTACTCCATGGCAGGCATTGCGCTCTACAAAGCGCAGTTCGCCACTCCCGCCGACCGAATCGACGTGGTGCTCAACACCGACAGCGAAGACCTGATACGCTTGGTTCAACAGGTGAAGGAGCTGCCCGTTGTCATCCTCCGGCGCGAAGAGCGCCTGGCAGGCGACCGCGTACCGAAAGTCGCAGTCATCGACGACTGCCTGCGCCGCGCCTGTAGCGCGTTCGGCACGAGCTACGACGTGGTGGTCGACCTGGACATCACCTCACCACTGCGCACCGTGACCGACATCCGTAACGCCATTGAGCGAAAGGCCGCCCGCCCCGATGTCGATGTGGTCTACTCCGTGACCCACTCCCGCCGCAACCCCTACTTCAACATGGTGAAAGAAGAAAACGGTTTCTTCTGCAAGGCCATCCCCTCCAACTTCACCACCCGCCAGCAGGCTCCTGCATTCTACGACATGAATGCCTCCATCTACGCCTACTCGCCCCGGGCACTCATGGAGAAGGACCAGGCCACGTTCTTCAACTCAAACTGCGACGCCGTCGTGATGTACGACACGGGCATCCTGGACATCGACTCCGAAGACGACTACTGCCTGATGCAGGTCATCGCCCAGTACCTGTTCAGCCACCACGAAGACTACAAAACCATATTCACCCTTGCAAAAAGATGGAAAGACCAGAGCCTATGACCGACAGTCCCTATATCATCCACAAGGACCGCACGCTGCTTGAAGCCCTGCAGCAGATCAACCGACTGGGCACCGATCCGCTGGTGCTCTTCGTCGTCGACGATGACGGCCGCATGGTGGGAACGCTCACCGACGGCGACTCGCGCAGGGCGCTGATTGCCGGAGCCACGATCGGCGACAAGACCGAAAGCGTCATGCACCGCAACTTCCACTCACTGACCTTCGACGGCGAGTACGACGTCAGAAGCCTGCACCAGCAGAAGCAACTGAAACTGAAGCTGATACCTGTGCTGGACAAAGACCACCATATCATCGACATCGTCAACCTGTCGAAGTACCTGTCCAAACTGCCCATCGACGCCGTCATCATGGCAGGCGGCAAGGGCGAGCGTCTGCGCCCTCTGACCGAACACACGCCCAAGCCACTGCTGAAGGTTGGCAACAAGGCCATCATCGACTACAACGTGGACAACCTCATTGCCTACGGCGTGGAGCATATCTCCGTCACGGTGAACTATCTGCATGAGCAGCTTGAGAAGCATTTCCAGGAGCCTCGCGACGGCATCCAGATCAAAACCGTGCCCGAGCCCCGCTATCTGGGCACCATCGGCTCGGTGCGCTTCGTCGGGCAGTTCTTCCACGACGCGGTACTTATCATGAACAGCGATCTCTTTACCAACATCAACTTCGAGGATTTCTACCTGCACTTCACCGAGCACGAAGCCGACATGTCGGCCGTGGCCGTACCCTACAGTGTCACCGTGCCTTACGGCATCTTCGACATCAGCGGCGAGCGCGACATCAAAGGGGTGCTTGAGAAACCTACCTATAACTACTATGCCAATGCCGGCATCTACCTCATTCGCCGGCAGATGATAGAGCACTACATTCCCGACGACACCTTCTTGAACGCCACCGACTTCATGGAGCGGCTTATCGCCGACGGTCGCAAAGTGATACGCTTCCCACTATCGGGCTACTGGATCGACATCGGGAACAAGCAGGAATACACCAAGGCACAAGACCTTGCCCGACATCTGTAATCCCCGAGAACAAGCAATTACGCCACGACAGACAACAACACAATATGAGAAAAGTATTGTTTTTCACCTTAGAGATGCAAGGACTGCAGGAAGCCAGTCAGCTTCAGGCGGCCAACGAATGCCTTGCCCAGGGCGACGAGGTGCTCTACCTCACCTGCGGCCATGCGTTAGGCTTCTGCAACGACAATCGCAAGGGCAACCGGCTGCAGTGCCGTTTCTGCAAGCGCAGACAACTGGCCCGCACCGCCCGCTACCTACAAGGCCAAGCCACAATACGCAGCATTGACGACTACGTCACGCCACAAATGGCCAGCCAGGCCGAGGCCATGCAGTTTCACTTCCAGTCGATGGAAGACCTGAAAGCCATCACGTTCGAGGGTATCGAGATTGGCTACGGTGCCCTTTCGTCATACGTGTCCTATACACGCGACATTGAAGCCCCTGCCGACCACATACGCAACTACATCGAGGACTTGCTGCGCCTGCAAGTACGCATGATTCTGGCACTGAAGGAACTTATCGCCAGTTTCAAGCCGTCGCTCATCGTCTTCCACAACGGCCGCTTCGCCGAGTACAAGCCACTGCTGGGCTTCGCCCGGAAGCTGGGCATCGACTTCCTGTGTACGGAGAACATCCTGCTGGGCAATGGCAAACGCTATCAGGACAACTACCCCAACGGCATCCCACAGAACGTGGCCGACCGCGATGCCCACATGAAAGCCATCTGGACAGGCGCCCCCGACAAGGAACAGCGCGTGCAGGTGGCACGCAGCTTCTTTGAGAATCGGCGCAACGCGAAGTTTGCCGGCGACACCATCTATGTAAAGGACCAGAAACTGGGCACGCTGCCCGCCGACTGGGACAAGACGAAGGAGAACATCGTCATCTTCAACAGTTCCGAAGACGAGTTCTTCGCCATTGGCAGCGACAGCGGGGCCAGTGCCGTGTTCCAGAGCCAGCTCGAAGGCATCAGGGCCATCGTAGGCCATTATGCCTCCGACACCTCGAAGCACTTCACCCTGCGCGTACATCCTCATCTGAAAGGGCTACCCTTCGCCTATCATCAGGACCTCTACAAGCTGAACTACCCCAACCTTACGGTGATTCCCGCCGACTCCGTGGTCAGTTCCTACACACTGATGGACGCTGCCAGCAAGATCATTGTCTTCGGCTCGACCATGGGCGTCGAGTCGGCCTACTGGCGCAAGCCCGTCATCAACCTGGCCTTCGCCATCTACAACCAGATGGATGTAGTCTACCTGCCGAAGGACACCGACGAGCTTTGGCATCTCATCGACACCCCGCAGCTGCAGCCCAAGAACCCCGACAATGCCCTACCCTACGGCTATTTCTACATGACCACGAACCGCCCGCAGCTGGACACCGTCGACGACCTGTGCGACCGCCGCACGCTGACGCTCCTGGGCAATCGCTATACCTATCATTCCGGCTACCGGCTCCTGGGCTCTGAGCATCTCTACGGCATCTGGCGGGCTTTGATGTACCGCTTCGAGGGCAAGGTGCCAGGCCTGAGCAAATACAAGACCATCCCCCTATAGACGCAATATGACACGATACCCCGCAAAAGTCGACGTAGCGGTGCTGATGTTGTTCTTCACCCGTTCGGACACCCTGCAACAGGTGTTCGACGCCGTGCGCCAGGCGCGGCCCTCACGGCTGTTCCTCTATCAGGACGGTCCCCGTGGCGAGCGCGACATGGCGGGCATCGAAGCCTGCCGTGCCATCGTGAGCGATGAGCACATAGACTGGGAGTGCGAGGTCCACCGCCAGTATCTGGACCACAACCAGGGCTGCGACCCCTCGGGCTTCCGTTCGCACAAATGGGCCTTCTCCTTAGCCGACAAAGTCATTGTGCTCGAGGACGACGTGGTGCCCTCGCAGTCGTTCTTCCCCTTCTGCAAGGAGATGCTCGACCGCTACGAGCACGATGAGCGCATCACCATGATTGCCGGCTTCAACACCGACGAGGTGTCACCCGGCGTGCCCTGCGACTACTTTTTCACCTCAGCCTTCAGCATCTGGGGATGGGCATCGTGGCGGCGCGTGGCCGAGCAGTGGGACGATCAGTACGGGTTCATGCACGATCCCTATGCCCTGCACCAGCTTGAGGCACTCTCCAAGGCACGCGGCTATCGCAGCAGCATGCTGCCCATGTTCCGCGACCACAGCCAAAGCGGCAAGGAGTATTTCGAGACCATTGACTGGTCGAACATGATTCTGAACTCAGGCCTGGCCATCATGCCAGTGAAGAACCTGATCAACAACGTGGGCATGACCACCGACAGCACCCACTTCAGTGCCGAGCTCTCGACCATGCCGCGCCGTCTGCGCCGCATGTTCACCATGCCGCGCTATGAACTGCAGTTCCCCCTGCGCCATCCACGCTATGTGATCGAGGACGTTGACTACCAGGAACGGCTCTATCGCCGCAACGCCTGGAACCACCCGTGGATCAAGGTGCAGTACTCACTTGAAGAATTCTGGCTGAACCTGCGTCACGGCCATTTCAGTGCCATCAGCAAGGCCTTGAAGCGGCGCGTCAGCAAATGGACCGGCACATTCCGACACGCATGAGAAAAAAATAGACCTATTTACTAACAACCTAAAGAATACAACCTATGAGAAAGTCTATGCTACTCCTCTGCATGCTGTTGGGCATGCTCTCCCTGTCGGCACAGACCGACATGACCTCCAAGATTACGAATCCAAGCTTTGAGTCCGACTTCAATGGCTGGGAGCAGTCAGGCCTTGGCCGCCAGAACAACAATGTGTTCTCCATCAAGGCCGGCACCTACTATGCCGAGAAATGGACGGGGCGCGGCGGGGCCGTAGGCACGGCACATGCCCACCAGACGCTGACATCCCTGCCGCCAGGCAACTACGAGCTGACCGTTGCCGCCCAGAACATCCAGGAAGACACGCCCACGGCCAAGCAGACGGGTGCCTGGATCTTTGCCGGTAACGAGAAGACCACAGTCACCGTACGCGACAACTACAAGGTGGCGTTCACCCACGTCACGGGCAGCGTGACCATCGGTTTCGAAGCCGTTAATGCATCGGGCAACTGGATTGCCGTGGACAACTTCCGCCTCTCCTTAGTGGGCAGCGACCTGAGCAAGCCGCTGGCCGATGCCATTGCGCAGGCCACCGCCACATACGGCGACGGCACGGGCAAGCAGGCCGCACAACTGCTGGCAGCCATCAATGCCGCCAAGGACGTGGCAGCCAACAGCAGTGCCACCGCACAGGAACAGGCCGATGCCATTATTGCCCTACAGCAGGCCGAGGAAATCTTCCTGCATGCCAATGCCACCGAGAACAATCCGCTCGACCTCACCACACTCATCGTCAACCCCAGTTTCGAGACGGGTGACCTCTCGGGATGGAAAGCCACCAGCATGTCAATACAGGGCAACTCGGCGTTCAATATCAAAAAAGGCACTTACTACGTGGAGAAGTGGACGGGCAAAGGCGGGGCCGTGGGCAACGCACAGCTCAGTCAGGTCATCACGGGCATGGAGCCTGGACGCTACCGCCTGAAAGCCGCCGCACAGAACATACAGGAAGACACACCGAAGGCCAGTCAGACGGGAGCCTGGATCTACGCCAACAGCCACCACCAGCCAGTCGACGTGCGCCAGGACTACACGCTCGACTTCATCCTCGTGAGCAGTCAGTTGGAGATTGGCTTCCTGGCCAAGAGTGCCTCAGGCAACTGGATTGCCGTAGACAACTTCCGGCTGGAGTATGTGGGCGATGATTTCGATGCCGTGAAGACCGAGTTCTCACACCTGATTGAGCAGGCCGAGCAGTTGGTCGCCAAGAAGATGAACGCTGCCGCCGCACAGGCTTTGCAGGCAGCCATCGACGCGGCCAAGCCGTTGCTGTCGCAATCGACTGTCGACGGCTGGGGCGAGGCTGCCCGCAAGCTGGAGGCTGCATATACCGTGGGCGAGGCCTCGCAAGAGGTGTTTGCACGTCTGGCCACCGCCATTGCCCAGGCTCAGGCCGAGCTCGATCAGTCGGCAGCAGCCAACAAAGCCGACTATCAGGCTGCCATCAATCAGGCACAGGCCATCTACGACAGCACCTCGACCACCGACGACCAGGCCAGCGCCGCCATCGAGATGCTGCAGAAAGCTGCTTTCGAGTTCAAGATTGCCAACGGCAGTGCACAAGGACCGAAGGTAACAACCGACTCTCGCTTCATACGCGGCTGCACCTGGGCCTTCGGACGCAGCACCGTCACGGGCAACAACATCCTTGAACAGGGCTTCTGCTGGGCCGAGAATCCCGACCCGAAGGTCACCGACCACCGCACCACCGAATATATCAACCAGGCCGGACGCATCTACTGGCTGCGCGACCTGAAGCCCGCCACCATATATTATATGCGCGCATACGCTATCAATAAGGACTACGGCGTAGGCTACGGCGATGTCATCAAGTTCGTCACCGTGCCCAAGGGCACCGTTGGCCACTGGTACAACAACGGTGGCGACGAGGCCACCAATGACCGCATCAACTATGCCATCGACACCGCCATTGACTATTACTGGAACAACCTTACCAGCATCCACGACTTCGGCATCAGCGTGAACTACAGCCCCGGCACGCCCACGGCCGACTGCAGCTATGGTGGATGGATGCGCGTGGGAGCCAGCAGCAGCTACCAGCAACCTGGCACCATCATGCACGAGGCCTTCCACGGCATTGGCGTGGGCACCCATGACATCTGGTGGAGCGGCGAGATGCGCTCGGCCGGTAACCGAGGCGACTGGCTCGGCGACCGCGTGACCGAGGCCGTGCGCTTCTGGGACAACAGCACCACCGCTGTCATCACCGGCGATGACATGCACCTCTGGCCCTACGGCTGCAACGGCGCCCAAGAGGACACCCACAACGACAACCTCTACTGCATGATGGGCATTCTGGCACAGGCTCTCAACGAGGACGGCCTGCCCGCTTCCGGCAACATCGGCTATGCCCTGCCCTACTACTCGTTCAACCAGGAGGATGGCGTGAAGTACTATCTGAAGAACGAGGACTCGGAGCGCGGCCTCTACACT
>Ga0247611_10009812_pt1 | contig 11403 bp, 7 predicted proteins | sample 177DNAGHGhighgp2_FD_192422 | JGI IMG/M metagenome (GOLD analysis project Ga0247611, IMG submission 192422) | Sheep rumen microbial communities from Palmerston North, Manawatu-Wanganui, New Zealand - 1770 DNA GHGhigh gp2 | ecosystem: Host-associated > Mammals > Digestive system > Stomach > Rumen ... | reverse complement strand
TCTTTACCTTGTGCCCTTCAACAAATGCCGGGACAAAGAGCTCAACTATGTCACCCTTCGTACAGTTGAATCTCCGTGACAGCGGTTCAATAAGGCTCAACTGATATTCAGTCATTACGGGACTGTCGTCCGTAAGTTCTATTATCTCCTTGAGCTTATAACCGGATCCGGCATCTTCTTCGGCAATATCAGTAATCACCGCAGTCTTAACCTTATTACCGGCACCGAACGGAATCTTTACAAGACACCCCTTTACTGCCGAACCAAGAAGCCGTTCTGGAACAGCATATGAATATACCTTGTCCGTCTGCCTTATGGCACCGCGAATAATAACCTTGGCAACTGTCATGATCACTGATCACCGTCAAGCCCTAAGAGACCAAAAAGATCCACTTGTGCACTCTCAGGAAGGTCATCAAGGATGCCGCCGTAATTAATGAGTTTCTCTATGGCAGAATCACCGAGTCCTGCTCTTCTAGATAAATCCTCACGGTTCTTAAAAGGTCCTTCTTCTCTTGCTTTCTCAATACCAAGACCCATTGAAGCAGATATGTCGTTGATGGCATTGAATGGAGGTATTATTACGCCTTTGCACTTCTTGACAAATCTCTCACCCATTGAATACTCGAGCGAAATCGGATCAAATGTGATGCCTCTGGCATACATCTCCTCAACGATCTCGCATAACGCAATCTCAGACTTGACCTTGGGATTATTGCGAGCGTCTGCTGAAGTTTTCTTCATTTCTTCAAGCTCATGACGTCTGGCAATAACGCGCTCCCTGCCGTTGCACATAGCCTCAGCATCGAATTCGTCTCCTCTGATAGTGAAGAAAGCACAATAATACTCTTCAGGATAATAGACCTTAAACCAGGCAACTCTCAGTGTGGAAATAGAATATGCGGCAGCATGCGCCTTAGGGAACATGTATTTGATCTTCTGGCAGGATTCAATATACCATTCCGGCACATTGTTCTGTCTCATCAGTTCCTTCCAGCCTTCCCACTTATCACATTGACCTTTAGCGACCTTACCTTTACGGACATTCTCCATGATGTCAAAAGCATCTTTATTCGGAACACCCCAATAGATCAATGTAGTCATGATCGAGTCACGGCATCCGATAACTGAATTCAGATCGCATATACCTTTCTGGATAAGATCCTGCGCATTGCCCGTCCATACGTCCGTACCATGAGACAGACCCATGAGCTGGACAAGGTCATAGAATCTTGTAGGCTTCGTCTCCGCGATCATGCCTCGTGCCATAGGAGTACCAAGTTCCGACAATCCGAGCGTCGCAGCGCCCGCTTCTGTTGCATCAGGAGGGAATCCAAGTGCATCAGTTGTCGACAGCAGGCTCATTACCTTCTCATCAGGTATCGGGATCGTCGTAACATCAATCCCCGTAAGCTCATTGAGCATCCTCAGGACCGTCGGGTCGGCATGACCGAGGATATCGAGTTTAAGGATGGTATCATGCATCGCACGGAAATCAAAATGAGTCGTAATGATATCACCAGTTATCTTGTTCGCAGGACACTGGATAGGAGTAAACTCATAAACATCCATCTCCTTGGGAACAACGACCATTCCGCCGGGATGCTGGGAAGTTGTTCTCTTAACGTCGATAATGCCTCTGGACATATAATCAACCTTGGCATTCGTCAGAGGAATATTAAGTTTCTCGCAGGCAGACCTGGCTATTGCATAAGCATTCTTCTCCTGATAAGTTCCGATTGTACCCGCCTTGAACGTGTGAGTCGTTCCGAACAGGAATTCAACATATTTATGGGCATTGGGCTGGTATTCACCCGAGAAGTTAAGATCTATATCAGGCTGCTTGTCTCCATAGAATCCGAGGAATGTCTCAAAAGGAATATCCTGCCCGTCTTTTGTCAGAAGCGTACCGCATTCCGGGCAGTTCTTCACAGGGAGGTCAAATCCTGAACCATACTTACCGGTATTATCGAATTCGACATAATTGCAATTGGGACATCTGTAATGCGGAGGCAGCGGATTAACTTCCGATATACCGCTCATCGTCGCAACGAATGAAGAACCTACGGAACCTCTCGAGCCTACGATATATCCGTCATTATTGGACTTCTTAACAAGTCTGTATGCGATATAGTACATGATCGCAAATCCGTTGGTAAAAATTGATGTAAGTTCCTTCTCTATCCTGGCAGCAACAGTCTCATTGAGAACACCGTTGTGTCTGTAGAGCGTATTGGCTCTCGTATAAACAATATCCCTGACGTCAGAAGCAGCTCTGGCGATTATAGGAGGATATGTTCCGTCAGGGAAAGGCTTCAAACCGAATTCGATCTTGTCTGCGATCATATTTGTATTGGTTACAACAACTTCAAAAGCCTTGTCCTCACCCAGATAACTGAATTCATTAAGCATCTCATCAGTCGTTCTGAAGTATAGATCTGACTGCATCTCGGCATCATCAAATCCGAGATCCATAAGCATGTATTTGCGGTATCTGCCGTCCTCCTTCTCAAGGAAATGAGAGTCTGTCGTAGCACAGCAAGGAAGACCGTAATAATCAGCCAGTTCAACAAGTATCTCATTGAGAACTCTGATGTCATCACCATTCAAAGGTACAAAATCAGTATCATCAGGCTTGGGCTTGATCCTTGTCATGAACATATTGTTGCACAGCGGCTGAACTTCGATGTAATCATAAAGGGACAATATATCCTTCATCTCATCAGAAGTCTGAAGATAGTGCATGCAGGCTTCTTTGTTCTTGACGAATTTCTTATAGATACTGACAACATATCTGTATATCTCGCCCCTCTCGCAGGCACCGCCGATAATTAGTCCGCTTGAATAATACTTCAGCCGGCTCTTGGGCGTTCTGGGTCTGAATGCAAAATAATTGATATGAGCCTCTGATACTATCCTGTAAAGATCATAAAGCCCTGTATAATTTCTAGCGAGATAAATGATGTGATAAGAAGGTGTCTTCTTCCGCTGTGACAATTCGGAATCAGGGATATGTCCTACTCCATCATTGATCTTCATCGGATCGATCGTGCCAACCTTTGTAAGATACCCTATAACGACTTCAGCATCATTTCTGCAGTTGGCAAACAGATCCTCCGACAAATCCTTCTTCTCATCCTGCATATTGCCGTAACGCAGAATATCTTCAACGCTTATCGCAGGCATAAGGAACTTCTGTCTGTAGTAAACATGGTCTTCAATATTAAGTCCGAATCCTGCTCTCCTGAGGAAACCGAGTTTACGGAAGATATCGCTTCCTGCGATATAGGACTGCTCCATAAATTCAAGCAGTTCACCCATAAGGAAATAGGACTCGCACGGTTCGCCCTTGCCCGGATAGATAACATCTTCAAAGGTGGCATGGAAATCAGCTACATGCTCAAATACCAGTTCATCGGGAAGCACTTCCTCTTCGCAGCATTCGGTCGCAACATCTGATTCACTGTTAATGACTTCGCCTATCTTCCCATGCGGCGGAAGCGGCTCAACCTTGATATTCTCATCACGCAAAACTTCCGGTATCTCTTCCGGATCCCAAAGGGATGTATCGATATCCTTAGCGGAGAATTCCTGGGCATCTTCATCCGTCTCTCCCTCGAAAGGCAGTTCCTTGGCCTTATAACCCTTAACACGGTATTTGGATGCGACAAGTTCAGTCATTGTATCCACATTGGGATCATCACCGGTCGTCTTAATATCTACTGTGACAAAAGTTCCGATGTGCCTGATATCATTCTTATCAACAGGAAGCCCGTATACTATCGTGGGACCGTCATTGATCAGATATCCTTCGCATCCAAGGATGGCCTTGAACTTCTCTTCGCCCTCAGCCTTCTTCTTATTGATACCCTTCATTGTGTTATAAACTGCCGGGAATGCCTGAACCACTCCGTGATCAGTAATGGCACAGGCCCTGTGCCCGAACCCTGCAGCAAGATTGATAATGTCTTCCGGATATGATACGGCATCCTGTTCACTCATCTTACTGTGGCAGTGAAGTTCAACCCTCTTCACTTCAGCATTGTCTGATCTGCCCTTAGGCTTATCGGCTTCAAATCCGCCTGTCACCTTAAGTCCCATCTCGCCGTCGACAGACTCAACCGTTCCCTGTATGCCGCACCAGCCGCCTTTCTCAAAACGCGGCTGAAAAATATCCGCATCAGACGGTGTCAGGAATGCCAGACAAGATACCGCTCCAGTCTTATCCATGACAATAAATTTGGTTATTACAAAGTTGCCTGATTTGGTAAGTCTCAGATCATCAGTGATCTTAATGTTGCCGGCAACATTAACTGTTCCTTCACCCATCTCGAGCTGATCGATATTCTTGATCGGGATACCGCCCTTAACCTTACCGAATATCTTATTCTCTGCTGACTTCTGGGTGAAGTTGCGGAATTCCTTCTTGGTCTCCTTCTTAACGGAAACAGACTTCTCCTGCCATGAGTCACCGGAAGGGGGCGGTGCTGCCTTTTTCTTCTCTTCAGCAACATTTGCTGAAGCCATCTGCGCCTGCTTCTCCATGATCATCTCAGCTTCGCGGCGGAACATCTCGATATCGGCATTGTAATCATATGAATCATCTTCATCAATGATAAAGACAAATTCAAGATTATCGGAACCAATAAGTTCACCGATAACCGATATCGCTACCCTCCCGAAAGATTCCTGAGAGGATTTATCCTTGAATATAACATTCAATGTTGAAGGACAGACAATATAGAGTATGCCCTTATCAAACCTGAACCTGATCGATTCGATAAAACCGGCTTCACTGCATTCAGTCTCCTCGAACCTGGTTATGACATAATCATCCACTTTGTTATAGAACTCTTCGAAATCAGTGGAATTAAGGTCAAAATCCGCAAACCTGATACATATATTCATATCAAGATGAGACTTCAGATGCTTATAAAAACCCGACAATGAATTGTCATTGCCCATATGGCCGATCCCGGACAAAGAGAGCGATACTTGATCATTATAAAAATCAAACCGCTCTATGATGAGATCGCCTATTCCCTCGAACAGTTCCTCCGGATAATGCTCGAAGAAATCACGTAATCTTACTTGCTTCTTCTCCAACTCTTATTACCTCATCAACAAATTCCTGAACAGCCGCATCAATATCCTTGGCGACTATCTTGCCGCAAATCTTACCCTTCTTGAACATGAGGAATTCACCAATTGAGCCTGCAAGTCCGATGTCGGCCTCTTTTGCTTCTCCGGGGCCGTTAACGGGGCATCCCATGACTGCGACTTTGAGGTTATAAGGGAGTCTTGATATCTTCTCTTCAACTTTGTTTGCGATCTCAATAAGAGGTACCTGCGTCCTTCCGCATGTGGGGCAAGATACGAAGTCGATCCCTCCGGTCTTAAGACCTAAAGCTTTAAGGATCGATATGGCTGCATATACCTCTTCTGTGGGGTCATCTGTCAAAGATACTCTTATCGTATCTCCGATTCCTTCTGCAAGAAGTGCACCGATCCCGACAGCCGACTTGATAACGCCTTCCTTGAGAGTTCCTGCCTCGGTAACTCCGACATGGCGTGCATAATCACAAGTTGATGCCAGCGTTCTGTATGTCTCGATAGTAAGCTTGGGGCTGGATGACTTGATGCTGACGACAATATCAGAAAAATTGCAGTCTTCCAAAAGTCTTACTGCTCCCAATGCGCTCTCACAGAGTGCCTGGGCGCATACTCCGCCGTACTTATCAACGAGTTCACGCTCACAGGATCCAGAATTGACACCGACTCTTATCGGAATATTCCTCTCCTTGCAAACATCAACAACCTTACGAACATTATCAGGTCCTCCGATGTTGCCTGGGTTGATCCTGATCTTGGCAGCACCATTCTCGGCTGCAGCAATGGCGAGTCTGTAATCGAAATGAATATCAGCTACTACAGGTATAGGTGAATTCGCAGTTATCTCCTTGAGAGCTTCAGCCGCATCCATGTTAGGGATCGCAACACGCGTGATATCGCAGCCGCAATCCTTAAGCTTATATATCTGATCCAATGTGGCCTTGGCATCTGCAGTATTAGTATTATTCATTGACTGTATCCTGACAGGCTCTCCGCCGCCGAGCAATACACCGCCAACATTAACTGTTCTTGATAACTGATACATACAAACCCTCCTCGGTACAAAAATATATTATCAGACAGCATGTCCAATAAGACGGACATACTGTTTCAGTTTTTATCCTCCAACGAAGATCCTTATGATATCTGAAGCGAAGGCAAATACCACAAGACAAAGAAGCATTACGAACCCGACAGCATTAAGGATCCCCTCTGCCTTCTTGGACAGAGGCCTTCCGATTATCATTTCGACAACTATGAGAAGGATCTGGATACCGTCAAGACCCGGGATTGGCAGAAGATTTGTAAATGACAATCCGATCGAGATAATCGCACAGATCATTACAATGCTGTATGCCTTATCACCTACGGAATCATCAACATCATCCACCACTTCAGAAACGGCTGTCGTAACTCCGACAGGGCCTGATACGACATTATAGACCTTCTCACGGCCACGGATAACGTCTCCTATTGACTTGATGCTGACATTGGCAACAGTTATAGGCATCTTGACTGCATAGGATGATGCCTCAAGAAATCCCCTGAAGCTGTCAACAATATAAGAATAGCAGTAAACACCACGCTGATTTGTATACTGGAGTATCATTACAGCCATGTTTTCCTGATGCACTTCACCGTTGCGGACATATGTGACCTCTATCATCTGTCCGTCGCCGAGAGAGTCAAGGAAAGCAAAGAAATCCTCGTCTGCCACCGACTTGCCGTTGACATGAGTAAGATAATCACCCGCCTTAAGGACAGGAGAACCGTTATTCTGTTTCTCGTCGACATCGACTATCTCCCAGCCGCTGTATTTATTGGAAGTATCCTGATATGTGGTAATTCCGAGCATAGGTCTTGACCCTACCTCGGGAGTCAGCACGACCTGATATTTTGACCCGTCTGCCTTGGACTTCAGGGTAAGAGTAACTGTATCTGTGGGATTTGATGCAGTCTCGAGTTCATAAAAGAAATCAAGATAGGTATATACATGATGACCGTTGACTTCCCAGATCCTGTCCCCTATCGTGTATTGCTGCGTTGCAAGCTGTGAATCCTTACCCGGTCCCGCTATATCCAGGGAATTGAAAGGGGTAACATTGAACATCACGATAAAGATGATAACGCCTAATATGACATTCATGATAGGGCCTGCAACCGCTACAAGAAGTCTTTTCCATCTCGGCTGATTAATAAGGAGTGCGGGATCATCGCTTTCGATGACGGCTCCGTTCTCGTCGATCTCAGTAAATCTCACATATGCACCGAAAGGGATGCATCTGATGGAGAAATCACAGTCCTTATGCTTCCACTTGAAAAGCTTAGGACCGACGAATATGGATACCTCATATGCCTTTATGCCGAGTAGTCTGGCAACCCAGTAGTGACCAAGTTCGTGAACGGTTACGAGCACTCCGAGAAGGATTATTACGACGACTATACTCCAGATACTCAGATTCATCTCGCAATTTCCTCTATCATACGCCCTGCAACTTCGCGGGCTTCCCTGTCGCATTCAAGGATGCTGTCAATAGTCATGCTGCCCGATACGTCGCTCATCTTCCCGCAAACTTCAACAACGGTCTTCTCTATATCCAGGAATCCGATGCGGTCAGCAAGGAACGCTCCGACTGCCACTTCATTTGCAGCATTCATTACTGTAGGCAGCAATCCGCCGCGGCTTCCGACTTCGTAAGCAAGTTTTAAAAGACCGAACACTTCAGTATCGCATCTCTCAAAAGTCAGATTGTTGATCCCAGCTGCAAACGGATCGAAATCCTCGATCAGTTCGGGACCTCTGTCAGGATAATAAAGCGCAACCATTATCGGAAGGATCATAGAAGGTTTGCCCATCTGGGCAAGAACAGATCCGTCCCTTAATCTTATCATCGAATGAATAACGCTCTGAGGGTGAACGACAACATCGATCCTGTCGGGTGTCACACCGAACAGGTGACGGGCTTCGATCACTTCAAGACCTTTATTCATCATAGTGGCGGAGTCAATAGTTATCTTTCCTCCCATTTTCCAGGTGGGGTGATTAAGAGCCTGTGACAATGTAACTCCTTCAAGCTCTGCTCTGTTCCTTCCTCTGAAAGGACCTCCGGAAGCAGTAATCAGGATCCTGTCAAGGTTGCTCCTCTTCTCACCCCACAGGCACTGCCAGATGGCACAATGCTCACTGTCTACAGGAAGAAGATGAACGCCTTTCTGATCTGCAGGAGCCACAAGAGGCATTATGACCTCACCGCCTGTTACGAGTGTCTCTTTGTTGGCAAGAGCGATATCCTTGCCTTTGAGGATGGCTCTATATGTGGGTTCAAGACCTGCGATGCCGACCATGGCACCTACAACGGTATCTGCGCTGTCAAGAGTTGAAGCCGTTATATTACAGTCTTTGCCTGTTATAATCTCGGTGCTTACACCATCAAGGCTTCTTACTTCCTTCTCAAGTTCCAAAGCCTTCGTCTCATCGCTGATACATGCGATCTCAGGCTTGAATTCCTTAATCTGCTCAAGAAGAAGGTCTTTATTTGAACCGCATGCCAAAGCCCGGACCTCAAAGTCTTCGGGATTGTTGCGGACTACTTCCAATGTCTGTGTTCCGATGGAACCTGTTGAACCTAAAACTGATAATCTTCTCATAACCTTATATCCTTACCGCCTTACAGGAACCCATAGGCAAGCACTGCCAGAAAGAAGCCTACAGGCAATGTGAAAAAAGCACTGTCAAACCTGTCGAGCATACCGCCGTGTCCGGGAAATATATTGCTGTAATCCTTGATGCCGACACGCCTCTTGATGAGGGATGCGAGCCAGTCTCCGATCTGGGACATGACAGAGATGAAAAATCCGAACACGAAAGATATCACTGCAAAAACAATGATATTGACCGACAGGTCATCGATCTTATATACGATCAGCGTGAGATACAGCATAACGACAACAGCACATCCAAGTGCGCCGCCGATACAGCCTTCCCACGTTTTCTTCGGTGATATGTGCGGAACGATCTTATGCTTGCCGATGGTTACGCCCACGAAATATGCACATGTGTCTGATACCCAGGATGAGAACAGACCGAATATCATGTAATACCAGCCATTCTCTGCAAGCACCATACCGGCCATCAGGCAGAACAACGGGAAAGAATAATAAAAAACAGATGCCGACGTAATTACGCCGTCGCGAAGTCTCCCCTCACCATCCTTGTGTATTATCGCGGGAATAACGCTTCCGATCATGCATATCATGCTAAGCATCGCAAAAAACAAAACAGAAGACTGATATACATCGAGTTTTCCGAAATAGGAACAAATAACATGAACCGGAGCAAAGGTTCCTCCTATTATCATTATCGGAAGATTCGGACTCATACCGCCCTTTTTGAAAGCATTATAGAGTTCATAAATGACAACGCCGCCGACTATGCAGGCAAATACAACTGAGATAAAAGGGATCCAGAATGAAGGTATGATAAAAAACAATACTCCAATGGTAAAAAGGATCCCCGTTATTACTCTCTGCTTCATTTATTCTCCTCCGCAGAAAGCCCGCCGAATCTTCTGTCACGCTTTGTATAATCCTCAAAAGCTCTGGTCAGTTCATCGAATCCGAAATCAGGCCAGAGGACATCTGATACCCACAGTTCAGAATAAGCGCACTCCCACAGAAGGAAATTGGATATCCTCATCTCGCCACTGGGTCTTATGATCAGATCAGGATCGGGAACGTCAGGCATATACATATTGTCAGACATCATGTCCTCTGTGATGTCTTCAGGCTTTATTCCGCCTTTTACGCACATGTCTGCCAGTTTCCTGGCGGCATTTGCGATCTCTCTTCTTCCGCCGTAGTTCATGGCAACAATAAGCTGCATATTCTGTCTGTTGCGTGACCGCTCCTCGCCGTCCCTTATCACCTTGCGGATATTCTCGGGCATTGAATCAATATCGCCCGTAAACCTAAGTCTGATGCCCTGCTCCTCGAGTTCTTTGTCATACTTCTCGAAAGCCTCGACAAACAGTTTCATCAAGGCACTGACCTCCGCTTCGGGGCGGGACCAGTTCTCTGTAGAGAAAGCATAGACCGTCAGATACTTAACGCCGTAATTACCGCAGTGGCGGCACAGTTCACGTAATGTATCGACACCGGCCTTATGACCAGCTGAACGCGGCAGGAGGCGTTTTTTTGCCCATCTGCCGTTCCCATCCATTATTACGCCTAAAGATACCGGGATCTTGAGATCCTTCCTGTCATAATTATAGTTTTTGTCTGCCATAGTTAATCCGATCAGATCTCCATGAGTTCCGCATTCTTCTTATCACATACGGAATCAACTTCTTTTGTGAACTTATCGGTAATCTTCTGAACCTTCTCCTCATATTCCTTCAGAGAATCGTCAGTCAGTTCCTTCTTCTTGTTTGCAGCTCTCATCTTGTCGATGAAATCACGGCGGTTATTTCTGATAACAACCTTCGTCTCCTCACCGTATGTCTTAACCTGCTTTGTAAGATCCTTACGTCTCTCTTCAGTAAGCACGGGGAAAACAAGTCTGATGAGCTTGCCGTCATTTGTAGGTGTAATGCCGAGATCGGAAGCCTGGATAGCTCTCTCGATCTCTCTGAGCATTGAAGGATCCCAGGGTGCCAGCGTGATCATTCTGGCTTCTGGAACCTGAATATTAGCCACTGCGTTAAGAGGAGACGGTGCTCCATAATAATCAACAGTGATCCTGTCAAGAACATGGGGATTTGCTCGCCCTGCTCTGATCGCGTTCAGATTCTCATGCAGATTATCGATAGCCTTGGTCATCTTTGCTTCGATCTCGTCATAATCCTTGGATGTGATTTCTATCATGGTTTTATCTCCTTTGCAATTTGATTATTCAACAAGTGTTCCGAGTTTCTCGCCTCTTGCGATCCTTACGATATTCTCAGGATCCTCCATGGAGAAGACGAGTATCTTAGTATTATTGTCACGGCAAAGAGCAGCTGCTGTTGCATCCATAACCTTGAGCTTAAGCCTTAATACCTCATCATGTGAGACTTTCTCATATTTAACGGCATCAGGATAGACCTTGGGATCCTTATCGTAAACGCCGTCTACCATGGTTGCTTTGAGGAATACATCCGCACCGATCTCGGTTGCTCTTAAGGCTGCACCGGTATCCGTTGAGAAATAAGGATTACCTGTACCGCATGCAAAGATTACGATCCTTCCCTTCTCAAGATGTCTTACGGCTCTCTTCCTGATGTAGGTCTCACACATCTGTCTGACTTCTATAGC
>Ga0247611_10009810_pt1 | contig 11404 bp, 13 predicted proteins | sample 177DNAGHGhighgp2_FD_192422 | JGI IMG/M metagenome (GOLD analysis project Ga0247611, IMG submission 192422) | Sheep rumen microbial communities from Palmerston North, Manawatu-Wanganui, New Zealand - 1770 DNA GHGhigh gp2 | ecosystem: Host-associated > Mammals > Digestive system > Stomach > Rumen... | reverse complement strand
CATCTCGTCGTCAATAACCCTCGATTCCCTCACACCAGCACCGAAACCGCCGTCATATTTCCTGACCTCGCCTCCCAGCGCCCGTGCTATCACTTGATGACCAAAGCACACACCCATCAATTTGGCCCCGCGGCAATATGCGCGCTCAATCCAATTGACCAGCGCTACAATCCACGGTTTGTCGTCATAGGCCGAGTCGAGGCTTCCGGGCACCAGGTAGATTTCGCCGCCATTGATATCGGCGGGCAACTCACCCTGCCACGTCTGATAGATGCGGTAAGTGGCCTCGATGCCTATCGAGGCAAACAAGTCCATAAACAAAGACTCGTAATTAGGGATATAGTCAGGCAACCGTCCCGGGAACGTGTCGCACAACAAGATGTTAACAGGAATCATAACTCGTCGATTTCCTCGCCGGTGCGTTCCATAATGCTGGCGGCCAAGCCGTCGGCCGTCTGGATAATCGTCACAAGCGGATACAGTTTGCGGGCTGCGTCATAGTTTCGCATGTCCTCATAACTGTTCTGGTTGACGCCCCATGCGCCCATGTGCCACCGTATCGCCAACATCTCGTCATCGTTGAGGGGCAGACCGCTACACAGAACCAGCGTGAGCGACTTCTCGCCATGGCCCATCGGGAAGCCCTTGTAGGTGATCTTGTAGCCCTCGGCATCTTCCCAGATGCCTAATGCATTCTTGCGCTTCTTGACCGTGCGCTTGTAGATGTCGCACTTGCACACGTCGTGCAGCACACTCGCCAGAATCACGCTGTCGCGCTTCACCTCATGCTCCAGGCTGGGCTCAAGGGTCTTCATGGCCTCCCACACGGCCAGTGCGGCCTTGCAGGTATTGAGAGAGTGACGTGCCAAGCCGCCCTCGACGTTCAGGTGATGACCCGCCGATGCCGGCGCGGTGAAAAAGCCCCAGGACTCCAGGTCACCTATCACGTCCTCGATGCCTTCACGCTCGGTAGAACGCAGCAACTCCAGAATTTCCTCTTTACAATTCTTATCGTCAGTTTTCATTATATTCTCAATGGATTGAATGGATAAAACGGTTTGAATGGGATTGAACGACAACAGATACCGGCTCCTAACCCTTCTTGCTCGGCTTGTAGCCATATTCCCGACGATACTTGCGCACGTCGCGGAACAGGTCGGTGGCATACACAAAGTTGTTCAGGTCGTCGTTGTCCACATCATAGATCTCGTCCTTGGTGCCATTCCACCCCACATGCCCCTTGTTGATGAATATGATATTCTCGCCGATGCCCATCACCGAGTTCATGTCGTGGGTGTTGATAATCGTCGTGATACCAAACTCGTGGGTGATATCGCTCAACAACTCGTCGATGACAATCGAGGTCTTGGGGTCAAGGCCCGAGTTGGGCTCGTCGCAGAAGAGGTACTTCGGATTCAAGGCGATGGCACGAGCGATGGCACAACGCTTCTGCATACCGCCCGATAGTTCGCTGGGATACTTATTCTCACTGCCGGTGAGGTTCACGCGGTCGATGCAGAATTGCGCCCGCTCGCGCATCTCGCTATTGCTCATCTGGCTGAACATCACCAGCGGGAACATCACGTTACCCAGAACAGTCTCGCTGTCAAACAGGGCCGATCCCTGGAACAGCATGCCAATCTCCTTGCGCAACTCCTTGCGCTGCTTGCGGTCCATGCGCGTGATGTCTCGACCGTCATACAGGATCTCGCCCTGATCGGGCTGGAACAACCCCACAATGTTCTTGATCAACACCGTCTTGCCCGAGCCTGACTGACCGATAATCAGGTTGGTCTTCCCGTCAAACAACTGACAACTCACGTCAAACAGCACCTGACGCGTACCGCCGTTCTCGGCAAAAGACTTGGATATGTTCTTAACTTCAATCATGACACTACAGTAATAACAGGGTTAAAATAACGTCGGCCACAAGTATCATGATGTTGCTGATGACCACGGTGTCGGTACTGGCCTGGCCCACCTCGACCGAGCCGCCCTGAACCGAGTAACCATAGTAGCACGCGATGGTCGACATGATAAAGGCAAAAAACAACGACTTGATGAGCGCAAACCACACATACCACTCGATAAACAACGACTGGATGCCAAAGATGAAGGTGTCGGGCTCGACTATGCCGGTCACGATGCAGATGAGCCAGCCGCCAAACAAACTCGTCGCCATGCAGATGATGACCAAAAATGGCAAAATGGTAATCAAGGCCAAAATCTTGGGCGCAGCCAGGAAGTTAGCACTGTTGATTCCCATGATGTCGAGCGCGTCAATCTGCTCTGTGGCGCGCATCGTGCCTATCTCACTGGCAATGTTGCTGCCTATCTTGCCCGACAAAATCAGGCACAAGATCGTCGACGAGAACTCCAGCAGAATGATCTCGCGTGTCGTCAGACCCACCGTGTAGCGGGGCAACAACGGGTTAGAGATGTTGAGTTTGATCAAGATGGTACACAACGAGCCTATAAACAATGACACGATGATAATCAAGGGAATAGAGTCAATCCCCAGTTTATAAATCTCATTGAGATAGCGCTTGAACGACACTTTCCACTTGTCTGGAATGGCAATCACTCGCCACATGAACATGCAGTAGTCGCCAAACTTATCGAGCATTTTAGTCAATAACATACTTTTCTATTTATTTCAACCTGCAAATTTAATGCTTTTTAACCGCATGGTGAGCACTATACGCCTTTTTTCTGACATATCGAATAAAATTACAGCAGCAAACTCTCGTCAATCAGGTTATTGAGCATCGCATAGACTGTGAGACCCGCCACGCTCTTGATACCTGTCTTGTGGGTAATGTTTTTGCGGTGGCTGATCACTGTGTGGACGCTCACGTTAAGGGCATCGGCGATCTCCTTGTTGGTCTTGCCTTGAGCCAGTTGAACCAGCACGGCGGTCTCGCGCTTGGTGAGTTCATAACTGTTGTGTCGCGTTTCTTCTTGAGAGGGAAAGGCCTGGTTCAGAGCCTCAAGCACGTCGGCACGGCTGTCACAGATGTCCACCACCGCGTCATATTGCTTGAGCAACGATTGCTCAACATACTGGTAAACCAGGGCGACAACAGCCATCGGATGATCCTTACGCAACTTTGACGGGTTCCGCAGCAAGGTGGGATTGATCAACAAGACATCGGGGCGCAATGCCACAAGCCGCTCGTCAAGGCTATCAGCGTCATGCTCGGGCTCGAGCAGCCTGAAGCGCACTTGACCATCTATGAGTGATTTCAGTCCCTCGACGATGACCTCCGAGGGTTCCACTATCAACAATTTCTTTTTCATTTCATGACGGCTTTTTCGAGATGTCTAACAAGCGGCACCATGATCTTTTCCTCGATAAACGTGTGCTTCTTTAAGTCCTCGCTCAATTGCAGGATGTCATAGACCACATCAAGCACATCGTCATCGTCGACTCGAGGCGGCAGGTATTTAAACACGATGTTGAGCAGGTCGTCAAGTTTGCCCTCAATGTCACTGTGCGTGCCCAGGAACTCGTCGATGCTATAGGTCTTGTCATTCGTGCCCTGCATCAATGCGATAATGTGCGGGAACACGTCGCGCTCCTCGTGAGCAAAGTGCACCTCCACCTCATGCTTGTACTCCTTGAAGAAACTGATAAACACTTGGCCTATGCGCCCATGCAGGTTCTGCGCTATTGCGTCAAGGTGCCTCTCGATGTGCGGCAAGCGCTTATCGACATAGTACTTGTGCGATTTCTCCAAATAGGGCACCAGACCCGTCATGTCGGTGCCAAGGATTGTGGCCGTCGAGGGCACGTAGTTATTGAAGGTACTGACGTTGCAGATGAGGAGGAAGAAGTCGGTGCTGATTTCGCTCGACTCACACACGTCGGCAATCGACTTGTCGCCAAAGCCCAGCGAGATGCCCACCCTGTTCAGCAGGGTCAACAGCGAGGGATGTGCGGTTATCAGGTCACTCAGTCGGCTATCGCTCGAGAATAGTCTTGATTTCATCATGTGGATTCTATTACTTAATTTGTTTTTTGCTATGAGGGTGCAAAGTTATCATTTTTCTGGCAATGCGGCAAATTAGCGTCTCATCGTTGTGCCCCAAAACGCTTCTTGCGGTCAAAGATGAGTAGCCTGCTCATCTCCCAGGCCTGCAGTTGCTGCGACGCCATCCAGGTGCTGTCGCCTATCAACGTCATGTTGCGAGGCTGGATGGCACCCTTGACTGGATAACGCAGGATACTGTGGCCCAGCCCTTTCCATGGATAGTCATTGGCTCCCATCACGTCGAGCAGCGTGGGATAGACATCCACTTGACCCATCACGTCGTCATAGCGCAACGTCGTGTCACATCCTGCGATAATCAGGGGGATGCCCCAGTCATTAGGTTCAAACTCATAGTCCGACCGGCCCACGATGCGGTTATAGTAGATCTGGGTGTGGTCGCTCACGATGCACAACACGGTGTTGTGCGACATGCCCTGGCGGTGAAGGTCGTCAATCAAGGCTCCGATGCAACTGTCGGTCACATTGACGCAGTTCAGGTAGCAGCGCGCCTCGGCGGTGAGCGTGTCGCTGCGGGTGATCCACGAGGGGGGCAACTTGCCCTCGTTATAGGGGGTGTGCATCGTCATGGTCACCATCTCCAGGAAGAATGGCTCACGCATCTGGGGCAGCAGTTGAGCGGCATAGTCGGTCAACGCCGCATCATCCACCTGATGATGGCGAGCCAAGGCTTCGGTCAGGGCATCGCGCGTGTAGAGCGTGTCAAAGCCGTAGGTGCGTGCGGTCACGTTCTGGTTCCAGTTCACTCCGGGTGTGCAGATGACCTCCCTGCAATCATAGCCGTCGAGTGCTGAGGACAGCGTGGGATAGGGACCGTCGCCATGATGCACGGCAACCACGCCGTCGCGCAGGGGCAACAGGCCGGTGTTGTAGATAAAGTGGGCGTCGCTCGAGTGGCCATGGCTCGTCTGGAACAGGACATGGGGAGCATAAATTACGCTGTCACCTGCGACAAGGCGGTTCATCACAGGTGTCACCTCGCGACCGTCGACATGCATGCCTATGGGCCAGGTGTGCAACGACTCGACAATGATGAGCACCAGATTCTTGCGCTCTTTGTCGTCAAACAGGTTGTCGCTATATTGAGGGCACTGCTCGGCCAGGAAGCCGTCGATAAGGGCTCGCTCATCATCGGTCACCGTGTGGGTGTTGAACAGCGCGTCGACCAGCGAGAAGCCCCAGTAGGGCAACAGGCCGTTTTGAGCATAATACTCGCGGTTACTGAAGTTGTGCAGGAACCGTTTCTCATAATTTTGACCTGGTACCACATACCCCACCAGTCCTGACAGCAAGGCCACAGCCAGGGTGATGAGTAGCGGCCTCACGCGAGGGCCATCAGTGCCGGTTTTCTTACCCAGGGCGCACACCGCTGCAAGCAACAGCGGCGGCAGCACGATGAGCACATCCTGCCAGCGCAGCAGTGCCAGGGTGCTCTTTGCCAGCGTGGGATTCACGTTCTCGGTCAAGGTCAGGCTCTGCCAGGGCATCAAGTCGTCATAGGCTCGACAATAACACGTCTGCATCAGGCACCACAGGGTCAGCAGTGCCAAAGGGATCCACACCAGCCAGCGCCATCGTCGCGGCAGTAGCCAGTAAGGTGCCAGCAAGAGCAGTCCATTAGCGATCGATATAACCACCACGTGCCACTCGTGCAACAGGTTTCCCACACCGCCCAGTTGAGTATCAAGGGCGACGATAAAGCATTGCCATGACACCACAGCCACACTCAGCACAAAAAACAGGGTTCCCCATCGCTCGATATGTCGTGATGTATTTTCCATCAGTCTTTTATTATTGATACGGCTGGCGGCAATCTACACCCGTTTCACGATGTGGGACACGACGCCCCACACCTGGAAATTGGTGTCCTCGCTCACCCTGATCTCTGGAAATGAGGCATTGGCCGGCGTGAGAAAGACGCCATCGTCACGCACGCTCAGTCGCTTGACTGTGAAGTCGCCATCGATAAAGCACACGGCGATGCTGCCGTCATGTGGCGTGAGCGAGCGGTCTATGATGAGCAGGTCGCCCTCATTGATGCCTGCATCAACCATCGAGTTCCCTATCACACGGGCGCAGAAGGTCGAGGCGGGATTGGTGATAAGCGCTCGGTTCAGGTCTATGCTGTCGGCATACTCGCCCTGGGCAGGACTCGGGAAGCCGGCCTGGATGCGGGTTTCAAAGAACTGCAGCCCTGACGTTTGCTCTCCGCTGGACAATTCCGATATTTGAATGTCGGCCATGGTTCACACTTTTACGATTAAGCCGTCATAGGCTAATGACACATTTGATGGTAACAACTTGGGCGATTGGGCATGGAAGCCTATGCGGTCGCTCATGTGTATCAAGTAGGCTCTGCCTGGCTGGATGCGATCAATCACCTCAAGGGTCTCGCTCAGGCACATGTGGGATAGATGAGGCTCGATGCGCAAGGCATTGATCACCAGCAGCGGCACCCCCTTGAGTCGCTCAACAACCTCGGGTTCAATGGTCTTGGCGTCGGTGATATAGGCCAGCGGACCTATGCGATAGCCCACGATAGGCAACTTGTAATGCATCACGGGAATCGCCTCGACACGCACCCCCTCAACAAGGAACGGGCTGTCGGCAATGACGTGTTCCTCAAATTGGGGCACGCCGGGATATGGATGCTCGGCAAAGCAATACGGGATGCGCTGATGCAGGTCGCGCAGCACATCGGCGCGGGCATAAAGCGGCATCGGCTTCTCGAAACAGTATGCTCGCAGGTCATCGAGACCTGCCACGTGGTCAAAGTGTATGTGCGTGAGCAACACGGCGTCGATATTGTCATCGCTGGCACGCAACATCTGGCTGCGGAAGTCAGGACCGCAGTCAATGAGCAGTCGTGCTCCTTGATATCTCACGATGGCCGAGGTGCGCAGTCGCTTGTCATGCTCATCGGCGCTCATGCACACGGGGCAGTGGCAACGCAGCATGGGCACACCTGTCGAGGTGCCTGTGCCCAGGAATTCTATTTCAAGCGTCGTCGGTTCCATTATCTTCTGAATTGGCTAAGCAGGCCGTCCACAAAGTAGAGGTACGAGCCGCCGTCATAATACCAGTATTCACGCATACCGCCTTGATCGGGATTCTGATTGATGTGCTTGGGGGCACCCAGCGCCAACTGGCACTCCTCCTTGGTCATGCCCTCGACAACCTGGCCACGGGTGATATGTTCCCAGTGGGCTCTGGTAATCGCAGGATATGCATCGTGGGGATTGTTAACGACAAACAGGGCATCAAAGTCGCGACCGTGCATTGCGGTCGAGTTTGCGCTCATCCACACCATCGCCTGTTCTTGGCTATCGGCTGTCGTGAACAACACCCTGAGCGGGAACACGGCATTTCCTGGTAGCACGCTGTCTATGTGAACCTTGATATAACGGCGGCCATCAAGCATCTGCTCGCTCTTGCGGTCGTACCAGATGGGAGTCTTGATGTAGAAATCCTTATCGACAATCTGCCGCGCATAGTGTTCGACCATATCCATGTCGATAAGCATCGGGAAGGTGACATCCGGACGGAATGCCTCCACTTCCTTCCCGGCGAAGTAATGATACATTGTTCCGGTTTGGCTATCAATCAAGTCAAATGTGACTCGGCGGTTATTGAACACGCCGCCCTTTGTCCATCCTTGATACAAGACTATGCGGCCAGCAAGGTGCAATGTATCCTTATCATAGCCTGATGTTATCGCCAGCAGTTCTTTCACCTGGTTATCGGCTACATAGAAGCGCTTTCCTGGCGTCCAGGCTCCTATGGAATCGTGATAGGCATCAAGGGTAACGGTAGTCTGCCGGCTGTCGACCTGTTCCATCACTCGGCGCACGTCCTTGTCGGTGACTCGCTCGGTCACCTCGATGCCGGTGCCGCATGAACCCAGCACAAGGCACGACATCAGGGCCGGCACAAGGTGTAGGCAAGCATGGTCCACTGGCTTATCCCATAGCGGCATCTGTGTCCTTATTTGGATTTAGCGGCCTGTTTCTCTTCTTTTTCTTTTTTGAGGGCTGCGTCAATCGAACTGGTCACGGTGTTGATGTCAACATTGCCTTCACCTGTCAGCACGCCGTCAATAACTGGTTGCACGGCCTCCTCCTTGGTGGCACCCTGATCCATCTTAGCCACAGTGATAAATGGTGCCATGCGCTGCTGAATATCGCCTAAGCCTGTCTTAAAGGCATCTAATGCAGTGGCATCGCCTGTGGCCGCAATCTCGTCCTCAACGGCGAGAATGCTGTCGTTGAGTGCCAAGACCCCAGCCGTGTCGTTCTGCTGGCACAACTCGTCCATTCGGGAAGCCATCTGTGCTCCCTTGGCTTGATAATCGGTCGACTGTTTGCAACTCGTTATCAGACACGTGACAACAATAGCCGCGATGTAAATTAACTTCTTCATAACATTCAATAGTTTCTATAATTTTTGTATGATGTTTATCTTTTCAATTAGCGGCAATCGCCTCACGCAGCGCCCGCGACAACTGGTCGGGACACGATGTGTTTTTGTAGCCGCAGCGTATGTCCTGCAACTTGTCGGCAACTTCACTGGCCTTCATGCCACGAACAAGGGCTGCGATGCCTTGCAGATTGCCGTGGCAACCGCCATAAAACTGGACGTTGGTGATGATGCCTTCGTCATTGATCTCAAAATCGACCTGCGAGGAGCAGGTGCCTTGATTGACATGTGAATACTTCATTGCTTTTTGGCGTTTTTTAACTCATTCAATAACTGGTAATTGTCGATAATGCGCAACGTGTTGCTCTCAAACTCGAGTATGCCATCTTCGGCCATCTTGCTCAATGTCGATACCAATGTGGTGCGCTGCGTGCCCAGCAGGGTGCACAGGTCCTTCTGCTTGAATTTCATCACCAGGTCGGTGGCTCCTGACACAGTCAACGCGTCAATGAGCATCGACAAACGTTCGCCAACGGTGCCGTCCTTGACCGACAAGGGCATGGACAGGTACCGCTGGCTACCCGACGACAGATAATTCAGGATATTAAACAAGAATACTTTGTCGCTCGACACCATCTTGATATAATCGCTCTTGCGCAACTGCAGGATACCGCACAAGCCTTGCGCCACAGCGGTATAGGGATAGGCCGTCTCGCGACCGAAGAGGTACTCGGCTGCCAGCACGTGAGGCGTCGACAAGGTCTGCATGAACGACACGCGCAGGTGGGAGCAGGGGATTTCAAGCCTCACTTGACCTGACACGATAAACTTGATGTGAGTGCAAGGGTCACCTGCGGCAAAGATCTGTTCGCCGTTGCGGAACTTGAGAAAATGGAACGGCAGTTTCTCGACCAGAGCGGTGATTTTCTCGGTACTCACGCCCTGGAATAGAGGCAACTGCATCATCTGTTGATACATGCTATTCATTGTCTTGCCGTTTTGTCAAGCACACGATGCTGTCAAGTCGTTACTTTCCCAACTGGGCTATCACCTCATCAACGGTCAGCGTCTGCTGATCGCCGGTAGCCATGTTCTTGAGCGCGATGCTGCCGTTTTGAACCTCGTCGGCACCAACGATGGCGACATACGGGATCTGTCGATCGTTGGCATAGTTCATCTGCTTCTTCATCTTGGCCGCATCGGGATACAACTCGGCGCTGATGCCCGAGCGGCGCAGGGCCATGATGTGACGCAGCGACGTCGAGGCCTCTTGCTCGCCAAAGTTGACAAACATCACGCGCGCTGTGGCCATCGTGTCGGCGGGATACAGGTCGAGCGCATTCAACACGTCATAAATGCGGTCGGCACCAAAACTGATGCCCACACCCGACAAACCCGGCATTCCGAACACGCCGGTCAGGTTGTCATAGCGGCCGCCACCGGTAATGCTGCCGATAGACACATCGAGTGCCTTGACCTCGAGAATCGTGCCTGTATAATAGTTCAGGCCGCGAGCCAGCGACACGTCGAGTTCGACACGTGCACGTGTGCCCAGTTGAGACACGTGGTCAAGCACATAGCGCATCTCCTCGATGCCCTTCATGCCCACCTCGCTACTCTCGAGCAGCGTCGACAGCGACGTCAAGCGTTCCTCATTGCTGCCATCTAAGGCCAGCAGCGGCTGCAAGGTCGCAATCGCTCTGTCGCTCAAGCCCTTTTCTCTCAACTCGGCATTGACGTTGTCGATGCCTATCTTATCAAGTTTGTCGATGGCGACGGTAATATCCACGATTTTATCGGCAGCACCGATGATCTCGGCGATGCCGCTCAATATCTTGCGATTGTTCAGTTTAATGGCGACATTGATGTTGAAGCGGTTAAACACCTCATCGATCATCGTCACAAGTTCCACCTCGTTCCACAACGAGTCGCTACCCACGATGTCGGCATCACACTGGTAGAACTCGCGATAGCGGCCTTTCTGGGGACGGTCGGCACGCCACACGGGCTGCACCTGATAGCGCTTGAACGGCATCTGAACGTCATTGCGGTGCTGAACCACATAGCGCGCAAAGGGAACAGTCAGGTCATAGCGCAAACCTTTCTCGCTGATCTTGGTCGTCAAGTGCAGCGAGTCATGAGAGGCCAGCAGGTCATCGGGGGCGTCCTTGAGGTAGTCCCCGCTATTCAAGATCTTGAACAACAACTTGTCGCCCTCTTCGCCATACTTGCCCATCAGCGTCGACAGGTTCTCGATGGCTGGCGTCTCAATCTGCTGGAAGCCATAGAGCAGGAACACGTCCTTAATGGTGTTGAATATATAGTTGCGTCGCGCCATCTCGATGGGCGAGAAGTCGCGAGTCCCTTTGGGAATAGATGGTTTTTGTGCCATTACTGATTCTTTTTACTCCTAATTATTATTATTATATATTACGATATGTTAGATAATTCTTTGATAGGTCCTATCGACGGTTACCGCCCAGGAAGATGGCGATATAATATAATAATGTGGCCAGCGAACCGACGGCTGCCACTACATAGGTGTAGGCCGCGGCGTGAAGGGCGTCCTTGGCATAGGTCAACTGTTGGCCGCTCACCAGCCCTGAGCCCTCAAGCCACTTGACGGCGCGACGGCTGGCATCCACCTCGACAGGCAAGGTCACAAAACTGAATGCCACCGTCGTGGCAAACAACGCTATCGCCACATACAAGGGGATGGGCGTCCACTGGGCCACCAGGATGCCGGCGAGCAGTAACCACTGTATCGTGTTGGACGCAAACGACACAACGGGCACCATCTTGGTGCGCAATTGCAGCATGCTATATCCCACCTTGTGCTGAACGGCATGGCCACACTCATGAGCGGCAACGGCCGCAGCCGCAATGCTGTTGGTGCCATATACGGGCTCACTCAGGTTCACGGTGCGGTTGGCAGG
>Ga0247611_10009809_pt1 | contig 11404 bp, 22 predicted proteins | sample 177DNAGHGhighgp2_FD_192422 | JGI IMG/M metagenome (GOLD analysis project Ga0247611, IMG submission 192422) | Sheep rumen microbial communities from Palmerston North, Manawatu-Wanganui, New Zealand - 1770 DNA GHGhigh gp2 | ecosystem: Host-associated > Mammals > Digestive system > Stomach > Rumen... | reverse complement strand
ATTAGTATATAAAGCTAAAAATTATTAGTAGCCACAAAACTGGTATATATCTGATGACTCTCTTGTTAAAGTCTTAGATTATACCGAAGATACTTTAAAACTTGAGGTTATTAGTAAAAAAGCAAACAGAGATGGGTTTATAGTGAAGTATGGATAGGATTCTATTCATGTTCCTATTGAGCCTTTATGAGATAAAAGGAGTTTGTTATGCGTTTTGATTTAATTTCAACGAAAAAGATATTTTCTCCCTTTTTCTCTTGTCCATAGGACATTAATAAATTTTTAGAAACACTTTTTATAAAGAACCGTCCTTATAGTAATATATTGAAACGGTTATTAATAATTAATTCTCCCGATTGTTTAGATCCAACGAAGGATGAAGAATACAACGCTATTGTTGATAAATATACAGTAAAAAGGATGATTGATGAAGGTTATATTCGATTGAATCCTAAGATTGCTCGTGGAACACATGAAGAAATTAAAAGTTATATTATTATAACTCAAGATAATTTTTCTCAAAATAAACGTTCTTCACAATATCGAGATTATATAATTAATATGGATATTGTTTGTTACAATGACGCATGGGTATTAAATGAATTAAAAGTTCGTCCTTTAATGATATGTGGGTATATCGATGGTATTTTAAATAGTCTTTCTGATGAAACTAAAGATTCTTCTAAAACATTACCATCTAGGATTAAGCTAACTGGTATTGGTTATTATAAGTTTTTAGGATGTAATCTTGTTGTTTTAAATGAAGATATTTCAATGTATACGTTATCTTATTTAGGATAGCATTTTACAGAGGACTTGGGAGAAGAATAGGTTGATTGAGAAAATTGCTTTATTATCTAAACGAGATATACCTTATGAAGCAGCATAGCTAATTCTTCATCAACCTAGTATAAAATAGATTTCTTATATTGGAGAGAATAATTTTTTTAAAGGATGTCAATATTTGAATTTTTCTAAAAATAATCTTTAGGTAAAGGACAAAATTAATTTAGAAAAAGTTTCAGATTTTGAGATATTAATGACGATATTAAAGAATAAAGAACCAGCCATTTAGGAAGCTAAAATTTGTTTACAAGAAATTTTTTTATTAATACTTCCAGATTATAAAATGATATTTTTACCTAATAGTATATTACTTTCTCGGAAAACTTAGGATGGTTTTGAAGAACATTCTTTAACAAAAGATAATTTCGAGGGTTTTAAAAATATTGTGTCAGAAATGTTTTGCTTAAAGTATATACAAGGTGAGAGTGGACAAGGCAATTATAATCCTGGAGGGCCGCAAGCAAGAGCATTAGTGAAAAAGTTTCAAGAAAGACAAGCAAAGTTAGCAAAGCTAAAGGGAAAAACTGATAAAACTTCAATAGAAGTTTTATATCGTTATATTTCTGTGTTGGCAGTAGGTTAGCACAAAGATATAAATTAGTTAATGGATTATTCTTTATATCAATTGGTAGATTAGTTTCGGCGTTTTAAAATGGCAGACGATTATGAAACTGTCTTTAGATTAAAATTAGCTGGAGCTAAAGATGTTGAATCCGTCCCTCATTGGATGGGTGATTTAGATGAAAAACTATAAGGAGGATACACACAATGAAATTTGGTGTAAGAGAATGTGCGAATATTGTGTTCCGTGCAAAACAGGAAACAAGAATTGGTACAAATACATTCCACGTTGGTCAACCAGTCCTTTATATTGATACAGCAACAACATCTTCAATGGAGCAGGCTTCTAGTACAGTATATGCTCAAGGTGGTAGAGGTAATGCAAGATTAATTGCATGGGAAGGTGATAAGACTCTTACTTTTACTGTAACTGATGCTCTTATTTCTCCTGTTTCACTTGCTATGCTTTCTGGTGCTGGATTAGTTAAAGAAGGAGCGACTGGAGTTCATGTTCATGCAACTACAAGAGCTACTATGACTATAAGTGGTACAGATGGTATTATTGATTTAACAGATGCTTTAAGAACTTTTGGACGTATTGATGCTGATGCTGGTAATCAAAGAGTTTCTGTTGATGCTGGTGATGATGCTCCTATCTTTATTATTCTTACTGAAGATGATGGTTCTATTACAGGTAATTTAGTAACTTCTACAACTGCTTCTAATGCAGCAACGGGGGCAAAAGGAATTAAATTTGAGTGGCAGGAAAATGGAAAGGGTATCTTAACTATTCCTAGTCCTAAACTTAATGAGAAAACTGAGATTTCTACTGCTCAAAATGTTATGGTAGATTACTATGTTATAAAGAATCCTGCTAAAGTTTCTGAAATTCAGATTACTGCTGCTGACTTTGCTGGTTATTATTATGTTGAAGCTGATACATTATTCAGAGCACAAGCTACTGGTATTGATATGCCTGCTAACTTAACATTCCCTAATGTTAAGGTTCAGTCTGGATTTACAATTTCAATGTCTGGTACTGGTGATCCTTCTACATTTGATTTTACAATGGATGCTTTCCCTGGATATACTTATTTTGATAAGTCTAAGGAAGTTCTTTGCGTAATTCAGGTTGTTGAAGATAGTAATGCGGCTGCTTCTGAAGGACATAGTGTAATGTTAAATGATAATAATCCAGATCATAAGAAAATTTTCAAGGATGACAGTGATATTGGACAACCTGTAGGATTAACCTACGATGAAGATTAATGAACGAGATGAAATTAAATGGGAAGGAAATGAATATTTCCTTCCCATTTTTTGTGTTTATGGAGGTGGTAAAGCATTATGAGTGCTGTAAGTGCTTTTGCAGTAAATAGAGATTTACCTCTTAATGGAATTTTAAATAATATTCATTCAATTATGAAAGAAAGAATGGATAATTAGTATAAAAATAATGATTTAGAAAATAAAGCTAGAATTATAGAAAGTTTTTTAAGACAATTAAAACAAGAACCTTATACTTTTAAAAAAAATAGAAGCAAATATCGAATACTTACTGATACTAGAAATGAACTTAGTGATATTTTAATAGATACTCAAAATGAACTATTTCAACAAAATAGCGCTTTAGGTGGAACTCGTCTTTTTAGAAGAGCCCATAGTAAATTTTTAGGAAAAACAAATGTTAAAGCAGATGATGTTTTTGAAGAAGAATTTGCTACTCTTATAACATCCTTAGTGAAAAAAAAGGGTATATCAAATAAAAATATATCTACTAATATAATGCTTATAGGGGGTCAATCTGCTACAACAGAGGCGATAGAAGACTTATCATAGGAAACAAAAAATACATTAATAGAATTAACTAATGAAGCAATTGTTGAATAGGGAAAGAGATTGGGAAAAGAAACTACTCAAACTAAATATATAAAAGAAATTGTTGCTGCAACAGGAAAAGTAGATGTATCTGTTCCTATGAATATAGAAATTACTGAAAATGGAGATGATCTTATTAATAATTTTTTAAAAGCTATTCAAGGAATGAATTTTTTTTTAAAGAATTATAGGTCAAAAATCCTTAGTAAAAATAAAAAAACTGGAAAATATAATTATATAGGAACGCGGTCAGAAGGGGAGATTTCTCTTCATTTAGGAGATTCTAATTTACCAAAAGCTGTTATGGGAGCGTTAAGTCCATATCTTTCAGTAAAAGACCAGGAAAATGTTTACTATCGAGGAATAACCATTTTAAGTGGAAGAAGTAAAGAGCCAGATACAGCAAGTTATAAAGAAATTAATGAACATTTTGCACATTTAAGATTTATTTATGAATTAAGAGGATAGGGATTGCTAGCAAATGGTTCTAACCAAGCAGTAGATTTTATCATTTGGAATGATCCTGATTCAGAAAATATTGCAGTTGAAAGTACACTTGCTATTATTTTAGATCGTTGGGAGCAATATAGTTCTTTATATGGAAGAGTATCTTTAGCAGCTTCTGCTTTAATGAATTAGAGTTGACAAAATTTAAAATTTTTATTATAATAAAGTAAGAGTTAAAAAGGAGGTATGACATATGTTATACAAAGATTTAAATTTAAAAGTAAAAGACCAAATTGAAACTATTTCAATTCAAGGACAAGATATTAATGTACTTCAATATCTTCCAGTTCGTGATAAAAATGATTTAGTTCAAATTGCACTTCAAAATTCAAGAGAAAATGGGGTTATTAATGAAATAAAATTGGAAGTATATTTTAATATGTATATCGTTTATTTCTATACTGACCTTGTATTTGAAGATGAAGAAAAGGCAGACCCCAGTCAATTGTATGATGAACTCTAGAGTAATGGTATTTTAACTAGAATTCTTGGAGCAATGGATGAGAATGAATATGATTATTTGGTAGATTATTTAGATAAAATGAGAAAAGCTCAAGATGCTTATGAGAATAGTGCGGCCGGTATTATCAAGATGTTTATCTAGGATCTTCCGAAGAATGCAACGGAGGCCGCCGAATTATTAAAAGATGTAGATTTAAGTAAATATGAATAGGTTAATAAATTTGCTGAAGCTGCTAATAGCGGTAGACCTATTCCTATGCCTGTTGAGAATTGAAAATTCGGACTAAAATGATTAATTTATAATGCCTTCTTTATAATAATATATAAAGAAGGCATTATTTTTTTATCCTATTTTAATTAAAAAAGGAGGGATAGATATGGCACAAAATTCTCAAGTTAATGTGGGAATAAAATTTAGAAGTGATACTAAAGAGGTTGAAAATAGTTTAAATAAATTAAAAAAATCTCTTCAAGATTTACAAAGTGTAAAGCCTATGAATTTTAAAGGTACACGGGATGAATTAGAAGATTTAAAAAAAGATTTAAAAGAAGTTGAACAAGCTTTATCGATAGCTTTTAATCCTAAATTAAATACTGTTAATTTAAATTCTTTTTATCAAAAATTAAATGAAAGTGGTATTTCTGTTAATAAACTGTCTCAAGATATGGCAAAAATGGGACCTTAGGGTAATGCAGCCTTTAATAGATTAGCTTCATAGGTTTTAAATACTAATTTAAAACTAAAATAGACTCATAGTTTGTTAGATAGCATGGGTAAAACTATGGTTAATACTGTGAAGTGGGGAATTGCTTCAAGTGTTATGAATACTTTTACTCAAAGTGTGCAGGGAGCTTTTCAATATGTACAAAGTTTAGAAAAATCTTTAACAAATATTAGAATTGTTACAGGTGATTCTACAGAAAAAATGGCTCAATTCGCAGATCAAGCAAATAAATCTGCACAAGCTTTAGGACGTAGTACATTAGATTATACAAAAGCGTCATTAACTTTTTATCAACAGGGCTTAAATGACTAGGATGTTCAAGCTAGAACAGAAGCTACTTTAAAAGCACAAAATATCACTGGTGCTGGACAATAGATGGCAGATTATTTAACTTCTGTATGGAATGGTTATAAAGTAGCAAATGAAGAAGCTGAAGTATATGTTGATAAACTGGCGGCAGTTGCTGATTCTAGTGCATCTGACATGAGTTAGTTAGCTATTGCTATGTCTAAAGTTGCATCAACTGCTAATACGATGGGTGTTGATGTTGACCAATTAAATGCTCAGATTGCTACTGTTGTTGCTACAACTAGACAAGCTCCTGAATCAGTTGGTACTGCATTTAAAACTATTTATACTCGTATGAATGATATTAAAACAGGTTCTGATGAAGCTGAAATTAGTCTTGGTAGATATTCAGGCAAAATGGCAGAACTTGGTTTTAATGTATTAGATGCGACTGGTCATCTTAGAGATACTGGTTAGGTCATGGAAGAGATAGGCGGCCGCTGGCAAGATTTAACTAGGGAGCAACAAATTTATCTTGCTCAAACTATGGGTGGTCAAAGACAAGTTAACCAATTAATGGCTTTGTTTGATAACTGGACTACTTATAGTGAATTATTAAATACTTCATTAGAATCTGAAGGGACTCTTGCTGAGAAAAATGCTCGTTATATAGAATCTCTTGGCGCTAAAATGGAACAATTAGGAGCAGCAGGAGAAAGAGTTAAAGCGGCTTTAATAAATGAAAATGAAATAAAAGGAGTGGTAGATGTTTTAACACAAGCTACTAATCTTTTAGGAATTTTTATAGAAGGATTAGGAGGAGGTTCAAATGCCCTTCTTACTCTTGGAAGTATTGCAACAAGTGTTTTTAGTGATACAATTGCCAAAGAAATTAATAATATAATTATTAATTTCCAAAATGCTGATGATAGACTTAAAAAATTATAGTAGCAAAAAACAAATACTTAGAAATGGGTATCTGAAATATCTCCTCAATTATCTAGTGAAGCTCAGTCTAAAGTGGTAGGAGATATTTTAAAAGATAAACAAGAAATTAAAAGTCTTTATAAAGTTATGTCAAATTAGGAAATTAATACATATAATGCTTTATTAAAAGAAAAGGCAGAACATAATATTATAAAGGCAGAACTAGAAGAGAAGAAAAAAATTTCTGATGATATTCTTAATGGAATACAAAAACAAACAAAAGCTTTAAAAGATTAGTTACAGAGTCAAGGTCAACTTAGTGAAGAAAGTAAGAATTTTTTAAAAAATTTTGGAAATTCTGATGAGTTACAAGCATCTTTAGGAGAATTAAAATCAAAAGTTGAAGAGACTTTCCAAACTATATCAAGTATAAGAATTAATCCAGATGCTCCAATTAAAAAAAGTATTACTTAGCTTAAAAAACCTTTGGATTAGTTTTTAAACTCTCAAGGACAAATGGGAGAAATTTTAAAGAATACTACGGGGTATACATAGCTTCAAAATCAACTTTCTCAAACTGGAATAACAGCAGATACTGCAAAACAGGCTATATTAGGGTTTTTAAACTCTTCTGCTGACGGAATTGAAAATTTAGATACTCAAAAATATAGAGAATTAACAACAGAAATTGATAGACAAGCTGCAAAATATAGAGAAGCTGAAAATGCTAGAAAAGAATATGTTTAGGGAATAAAACAGTTATCTTAGGTTAAAGTTTTTGTACAAATGGCTGCTGGAATTGGTCAAGTAGCATCTGGGGTTAGAACTCTTTTAAATTTACAAAAAACTTGGAAAGATGATAGTATTTCTACAGGAGAAAAAATTATTCAAACATTAACAAGTGGTACTATGGCGCTTGCTCAGTTATATACTGGATTTCAAAAGACTGCCGAAGGAGCTACTTTATTAACTACTAAATGGTTAACAGCAGCTAATGAAGGAACATTAGCAACCTTTTCAGGAATAGTAGCACAAGAAGGTTTAACGGCTGCTTTTATACAGACAGGTAAAGCAGCATGGGAGTCTTTAGGACCTTATTTACCACTCGCTCTTGCAGTAGCAGCAGCAGTAGGTTTAATAGTTGCAGCATATAAAGAATGGAATAAAGAAGCTGATGCCGCTAAGAAAGCAAATGAAATAGCAGCAGATGCGAAAAAAACTTATGATGATTTAAAAACATCCCTTCAAGATGTAAAATCTGCTTTAGAAGATTTACATAATGCAGAAAATAATTTAGATGGTTTAACAAAAGGCACTCAAGAATGGCGAGATGCATTACAATAGTGTAATGATAAAGTTCTTGAATTAATTTCTAATTATCCTGAATTAGCACAATATGTAACTAATGAAAATGGTCAATTAAAATTAAACGCGGAAGGTGAGCAAGCTTATTTAGATTCATTACAAGCGGGTGTTCAGAATGCACGAAATGCTAATTATATAGCAAGTAGTAATTCTAGAGAAGCCGATGCCATGGCTGCCGCCGCAGATATTGGACATAATTCTATATATGGTACCAATACAGCTGGTCAAGGTGGCGGATATACAAGTGCAGAGTAGGTAAAAACAGTTGTTTAGGCTATTGATAAAGTAATTGGAGAAGGAGCTGATTTAACAGGGGGTTTATCTGGACTTACTGATAAGATTGCTGATTAGACAGGTCAAAGTAAAGAATTAGTAAGTGCTATTTTATCTAATGAAGATGCTGTACTTCAATTAAGAACTCAATTACAACAAAATGAGACTGCTGATAAATTAATGTATGAAACTATGGCGCAAGGTGCTTTAGCTGACAATTCTACTTTTAAAGGTATGGATGAATTAGGTCAACAAGTAGCTAGTGCTATAGGTGGAGCTGATTTAGAATCTAAAGTATAGCAAATTGAAGCTGATTTAATGAAAACTATGACTGATGGTATTGCCATTTGGTCAGGATCAAGTAATTAGCAAGTTAAAGAAATTTTAAATCAATTAAATGATGCTCAAGGTACTAATTGGAAATTAGATTCTAATGCTGTTAGAGGAACTGATTCAAACAGAACTTTTGCCTTTTTAGATTAGGCTGGTTAGCTTCATACATATACTAAATAGCAAATAGCATCTACTATTGCTGCTAAACAAGCATTAGAAGACTTGGGTGCTTCTGCTGAAGATGCTTCTAAAGTATTAGCAAGTATTGATAGTAAAGTTTCTGATACTGCAAAAGATGCTGTTAAACAATGGGCTTCAGGTCAAGATATGACTTCTTTAACTCGTAGTGGTTTAGAAGATTTACAAGGCCAAAATTTAACAGATATATTTAATGAAGATGAACTAAAATCCTTAGCAGAAGTTCGGGATATTGATATTGAATAGACAGGTTGGCAAGATAAATTACAACAAGATTGGGATAAGTCTTTACAGTACATTTCTTCAGCTTTTGATAATGTAGCAAAAGATGCTTCTAATACTGTTCAAACAGCTTTCGGTAATATAAAAAATAATGATAGTATTAAAAATGCTTCTTTAGAATTTCAATAGATGGTTGTTGAAGATATGCAAAAAGCCTTTGATAAAGGTGGAAAAAATAGTTTAGATCAAATTTCTAAATTATATGGAGAGCAAATTCAAGATTTTGAAAAATTTGATTCTGTTATAAAAGATTTTGATTTTTCAAAAGGAGCAATAGCTCTTGGAGATGCATTAAAAGAAGCAGGAGCCGCCACAGATATATCAACATAGGCATTATAGGCTTATATAAGAATACAATAGTAGTAGGCAAAGACTTTATCTCCTGAAGGAACTTATGCAGCCGTTCATGAAGTTACGGATAAAGTTAAAAAACGTGGAGATAAAATAGATGCTAATCAGGCTGCTGTTTTAACAGAGGCTGGAGTTAATGTAGATTCTTTCTTTGTAAGATTATTAGATGGAAGTTATAAATTAATAACTAGTATAGATGCTTTTCAATAGCATATTAATAATGTAACGGTTTAGCCTTTTAAAGCTAAAATGACTGAACTTCAGGCTCAAATAGATGGTATTCATACTTTTGAAAATGGAGCATATTCTTCTAAGAATATGGACATTGAAGAGTTTTCAAGTGTAGCAGGTAATATTACTAATATTACAGGGACAGATGCTCAGGCTGTTACTGGACAAGATACAGATAAATTACGCGCTCAGGTTGAATTTTTAAAAATAGTAGGAGAAGAAGATAGAGCTATTTCATAGGCTGAAGCGGCTATTAATGAAAAAAGAACTTTAGGTGCAGAATATTTACAAAAAATTTCTGATTTAATAAAAGAACATGCCGATGATTATAAAGATCTTTCTGAAATAGAAAAACAACTTCTTGAATAGGCAAACGCTACTCAAGATTCAATTTCAAACACTCTTAAACCTCCTCTTGACTAGGACGTAAAAGGAGAAACATGGGAAAAATTAACTTAGCATTTAGAAGACTATGCAGATCAAATTGATGGAGTAAGTGCCCAATTAAAGGACAATGCGGAAGTTGCTGGTGATGTAGCTGAAGCTATTTTAAGATATGATAGTGCTCTTGGAAAAGTTAAAAAGAATTTTGATGGTTGGTTAGAAAGTCTATCTTCAGATTCTATTGCAGACCATGCTTAGATAGCAGAATAGTTATAGAACGTCTATTCAGATTTATTAGATTTACCTTTTGATAATGTTTTATCCGATACTTTTTTACAAGATGTAGATAATTTAAATTTACTTAAATAGGCTGTTAATGGTAGTGAATAGGCTTATAATCAATTAGCTTAGGCTGCTGCTAAGGATATTTTAATAAATTGCGGTATTACTACAGATAGATTTGATGCTGATAAAGCTTGGATTGAAAGTCAAATCGTTGATGGAACTAGTTTTCCTGATCTTGAAATTGGAGCTTCTATTGATAATACGGAATTTATAGCTGGATTATAGCAAATAGTAAATGCTGCTGGTATGACGAGAGATCAAGCTACTGATTATTTAGCTTCGATGGGCGTAGACGCTGAAGTTATTGAAACAGATAGCCAAGCCACTGAAACAAACCAACGTACTGGATTTGAAGCTGAAGAGCGACCGGTTCCTTTGCCTTATAGTATTCCAGTAGCTAATGGAACTCAAGTTTAGAATATAACTGGATAGGGTTCAGTAAGTGGAGTTTGGTATAAACCAGTTGATAATACAATAGAAGATGTCAAAGAAAATAAAGCATTTTCTTTAAAAATTACATCTGCTAAAAAATCTTCTGGAGGTGGTTTTAAATATAGAAATGCTTCTGCTGGAAATAAAGGTGGAGGTAAGAAAAGCGGCGGTGGTAAAAAAGGTGGCGGAGGCGGTAGTAGCAAAGCAAAAGAGCCTAATAAAGCTAAAGGTGCTACCAATAAAGCTGATCGTTATCGTAATAATACTATTAAAGCTAATAAACTTGCTAATTAGATGACTAAGTTAAATAAATAGCAAGAAAGATTAACTGGAAAAGATGCTCTTAAAAATCTATAGAAACAATTAGAAATTCTTGAAAAACAAAAAGAAGTTATTAGAGAACGTTTAGGTCTTCAAAGAGATGAACAAAACGAATTAGCTAATAATCTTAAAAAATATGGTGCTACCTTTGATAAAGATGGTACTTTAAATAATTATTTTACTACTCATGATAAAATTCTAAAAGAATATAATGATAAAGTTGCTCAATGGAATCGAATGACCGCAGAGCAACAAGAGAGTAATAAAGATTATTTAAGTAACGCTAAGGAAATAATGGATCAAGCTTTTAAAGATTTAGAGCGTTATGATAAACTTCAACAAGAAATAGCTAAAACTCAACAAGAGCAAATAGATAAAACTCAAGAACAAATTGATTTAAAAGTTAAACAGCTTGATTTAAAAATTAAGGCGGAGCTTGATTTATCCGAAGCTAAGCGAGACTGGAATAAATTCCAGAGAGATATTGTTAATGAAATTAGAGATGATGATATATTAGGGCTAAATAAATTTAGATTTGCAGACCTTGCTTCTTACTATAATGATGCGGGAACCGGTTCAATCCAGAATTTGACTGACCGCCTGAAGGAAGTAATGGGAGATGAAAATGGAATCTTCTCTGGTTCATATTTAACATAGCAGCTAGCTAATATGTCCATAACAGACCGGGCCGCGCA
>Ga0247611_10009808_pt1 | contig 11404 bp, 9 predicted proteins | sample 177DNAGHGhighgp2_FD_192422 | JGI IMG/M metagenome (GOLD analysis project Ga0247611, IMG submission 192422) | Sheep rumen microbial communities from Palmerston North, Manawatu-Wanganui, New Zealand - 1770 DNA GHGhigh gp2 | ecosystem: Host-associated > Mammals > Digestive system > Stomach > Rumen ... | reverse complement strand
AAAGACTTTAAGTATTACGGGTGTCAATTATGAGGAAAGTTCAATAGGTGTTGCATCAAATGCAGATTTCAAATGTATTGAATTAGATGAATTTATATTTGAATTTGTTAGTAAGAGAAATGGTTATATAGCTAATAATATTGAAAATCTGGAAAGTTATGATTTCACAAGACTTTATTCTGTAACACATCCAAAAGAGTTCATGGTAAAGCTTAATGATTATGCTGCTAATTTAACATTAATAGGCGAAAGTGTTTTCTCAATGTTAGATTATGATGTAGAAATTATAGCTAGTGGATTTAAAATAGTTGCATATAATGGACCAGCAAGGGGAAATCTGGTAATTCCTTATGGCGTTACAGAGATAGGTGACCGTGTTTTTCAAGGAAGTGCTTGGTTAAAAAATATAGCATTACCCTCAACTTTAAAGGAAATAGGCTTTAGTACTTTTGATAGTTCAGGATTGGAGAGAATATTTATTCCAGATTCAGTAGAAATAATTAATACAGAGGCCTTTAGTAATTGTACTAATTTAAAGGATGTAATACTTTCTAAAAATTTAGAGGTACTCGGTGTTGGAGCTTTCTCCAATACACTTATAAAGACAATAGTGCTACCAGATTCATTGGAGGAGTTAGAGTTAGATACATTTAATGGTTGTACTAAATTAAGCACTATAAGATGGCCTCACAATTTAAGAAGAATAGGACCGAGAGCCTTTTATGAGACAATTTTAAAGAGTATAGAAATTCCAGACTCTGTAGAGGAAATAAATAACAGTGCTTTTGCTAACTGTTATAGATTAAGAGAAGTGAAATTACCAAGTAATCTAAAGTCTCTAGATAGCGGTGCATTTCAACGTACAAATTTACGAGAAATATTTATACCAAACTCAGTTAAATACATAGGTAATTATGTATTTACAGAGTGTTATGATTTAAAGGATGCTAATATACCAGAGAGCCTAGAAAAGATAGGTGAAAATGCTTTTGTTGGGACACCTATAGAGTATACTATGAGAGAGAAGTTGAAGAAAAGAAACAAGAAAGAGCATCAAACTACAAGTCAAATGGAAATGCAAAAGACAAAATCTTCTTTTATAGATTTATTTTTTGGTGGCTTTAGGAGAAGACAATGAGTGTACCAATTATTGATAACTATGAAAAATTTGTATCTTTTAATGAAAAGTTAAAGTCTCTTTCTCATGTTAATTCTATCAATATCGAAAGTATAGATTATGATACAAATGTAATAAAGGTTTCACCCTATAAGTATAACACAACCCATGTTATATCTTCACCTCTTACACCATTATTAGACTTAGATGAGTTTGTGCTAGATTTTGTAAATAAAAGAGATAGCTACATAGTTTTAAATATAGCATTTTTGGAGTCTTATGACTTTGCAAGGCTTACTTATATTACACATCCTGAGGAGTATAAGGATAGCCTTTATGATTATGTAAGTCAGTTAACTTTGATTGGTGAAAATAAGTTCACCCTTTGTAATTTTGAGGTGGAAATAGTACCTTCTGATAGTTCTTATGGATTATCAATATTAAAATATAATGGTAGCTCTTTGAGAAAACACTTAGTAATACCTTATGGCATTACCTCTATAGCTGATGAAGCTTTTTTTGAAAGGAGTTTGTTGAAAGAGGTAGAATTTCCATCAACTCTTAAATATATAGGGAGTAACGCTTTTACTTCTACAGGATTAAAGGAAGTTATTATACCAGATTCAGTAGAATCCATAGGTACCGCAGCATTTGAAGAATGTATAGATTTAAAGCATGTGGTGTTTCCAAATAATTTAGTTTCATTAGGCAGACGTGCTTTTATTTATTCAGGTATAGAGGAGGCAATATTACCAAATAAACTAGAAAGAATAGATTATAGCACTTTTAATAATTGCAAAAATTTAAGGAAAGTAGCATTACCAAAAGAGATAAAGCTAATATCAATTAATGCTTTTAGTGGAACAGATATAAGGGAAATAGAAATTCCCAGTACAACTTGTGAAATAGATACAACTGCCTTTGCCCATTGCTATAAATTAAGAAAAGTAAAACTCTCAGATGGATTACAAGCAATAGGTAATGGGGCATTTATGCGTACAGCTATAAAGGAAATACATATACCAGAAACGGTAAAGATGATAGGTAATAGTGCCTTTTATTATTGCCAAAATTTAAAGAAGGTGAATATTCCAAGTGGCCTAGAGGAAATGGGGGATAATGCATTTTTCGGAACACCCTATGAGCATAGGAATCTCCGTATAGCCTACAGAAAAACAAATGATATTTTTAATTTAATTAAAAAATTGAATTTGTGGTTAAAAGAAAAGTTAGTTAAATGTAAGGAGCTTGTAAAAGATGCATAAAACAGTTCACAAAATTCCATTCATTGATAACTATAAGAGGTTTGAGGAGTTTAATGCTTGGCTAAAGCATAATAATTATAATAATGCAATTACTATTGGTAGAGTAGATTATGAAAGAAGAACCATAGCAATAATTTCAGATAGTGAGAATCATATCTATGACTTAGATAATTTTATGCTTGATTTTGTTAGATTACAAGATACTTATGTAATTGGAAATATTGATGCCTTGGAACTTTATGACTTTACTAGATTATACTCATTAACACATCCAGAGGCTTTTCAGGATAAATTGGAGGAGTATGCTAAAAATTTAAATTTGCTTGGTGAAACCTCTTTCATGCTTTGGGACTTTAATGTAAATATAACACCCTATGGACTTGAATTAGCTGGATATACAGGTAGTAGAGCAAGAACTCATTTAGTAATTCCATTTGGCATTACATCAATAGGAAACAATGCCTTTAATAAATGTATTTGGTTACTTGGGATAGATTTACCAACAACTATAAAAAAGATAGGTGAGTTTGCATTTGCAAATTCAGGTTTGGAGAGTGTAAATGTACCAGATTCAGTAGAAATCATTGAAATGGGTGCATTTAATCTTTGTACTAACTTAAAGGAAGTAAAGCTTTCTGCTAATCTTAAATTTCTTGGGGAGGCATCATTTGCTTTTTCAGCAATAGAGGAAATAGTAATACCTAATACCTTAGAGACAATAGAGTATTCTACTTTTTCTGAGTGCCGAAAATTAAAGAGCGTTAAATTACCTGAGAATTTAAAGGCGATAGGTGTTAGGGCATTTTATGCTGATATTAAATTAGAAAGCATAGAAATTCCTGATACTGTTGAAGCTATAAATGCACATGCCTTTGGTTATTGCACTCGTTTGAATACTGTAAAGTCTCCAAAACATTTAATTACATTAGGGAGTCGAGCCTTCATGCATACAGATATAGAGGAAATAGAGTTACCAAACTCTTTAAAGATGATAGGAGATAGAGCCTTTCTGTATTGTAAAAAGTTAAGAAAGGCAAATATTCCAATTACTGTGGAGGAAGTGGGGCGTGAGATATTTTTCGGTACACTCTTGAAGCATGAATAATTGTAAGATGCTTGTAATATCTCGTAAGATAACAGAGATAATTGTAATAAAAAGTTAAAAATATGTGAAAAACATTATCCAAAAATTCATAGAACTAAGTTAACTTAAAGGAGTTCATATATAAATTGTTTGGATTTAGTTCAACACGAAAGTAAATATAAGCTAAGAAATTATTGTGGAGACGAAGGGGAGATTGGAGTTTCTCGCGTAGTAACTTTAGGACTAACTGTTAAGTTATTAAAAACATAGAAATATGTAGTCAAACATACCCAAAAGTGGACACGATTAAGTCTTTTGAGATATGGATTTAACAGTAGGTTTCAAGCCTAAGTGAGTGCTGATAGTGAAAATTATTCTGCACGATGAACTACGTTAGTATAGTAAGTTAAAGACACACCTATGGATGTACTTTCAGTCCATTGCACTGTGAGTGCCAACCAAGAAACACTACTAATGTCCTGTAGTGATAACAGGGAAACACAAAGACACTATATTGACATTGGCAAGAAGGAAAATACTCCGAAAGGAAGGTACCAGAAATGGAAAATTATTGTTTTGTGTTGGATGCAGAGGGTAGACCTCTCTCGCCAACAAAAGAGGTCAAAGGATGGTATATGATACGAAAAGGTAAAGCCATACTTGTATCAAAGTATCCGATGACTATTCAGCTTAAAAGAGTGATACCTGTAGAAGAAATCTGCATAGATGAAGTTCGCCTTGGCATTGATGACGGAGGTTTACATACGGGTATAGGTTTAGTACAGAAATGCCAGACCAAAAATAAGGTGCTTTTTAAAGGAACAATAGAACAGCGTAACGATGTAAAGCATCTTATGGATGTTCGTAGAGGTTATCGTAGGTATCATAGATACCATAAAAGGTATCGTAAGGCAAGGTTTGACAATCGTAAATCTTCTAAAAGAAGTGGTCGTATAGCACCAAGTATTTTACAAAAACGACAGGCTACAATGAGAGTAATTTATCACTTGAATAAGTGGGTAAATATTACTTCTTATTGGCTTGAAGATGTCGCAATAGATATAAGAGCATTAACAGATGGTTATAAACCTTATAAGTGGCAATATCAAAAATCAAATCGTTTAGATGAAAATATAAGAAAGGCAGTTATTTTACGAGATGGCTGTAAGTGTAAAGAATGTGGTAAATCCAATACAGTTTTAGAAGTACATCATATTAAACCACGTAGATTAAATGGTTCTAATACTCTTGATAATCTTATTACACTTTGTAGTAATTGTCATCAAAAAACAGAAGGTAAAGAAGAACAATATATGCAACATTATTATGATATGCTTGGTTCTTCTGATAATAAAAACCTTAACTATGCAAGTCATGTAATGATAGGTAAAAATTGGTTAAGAGAACAATTATTAAAACTTGGTATTTTGCATTTGACAAATGGTGGTGATACTGCTAATAAACGCATTGATTGGAATATAGAAAAATCACATTCAAATGATGCTATCTGTATAACAGACTTAAAGCCCGATACTACAGACATTAAAGAATGGACAATAAAACCAATGCGTAGGCAAAGTAAAGCTAAAACAGATAATGTACTTGGAATTAAGCACAGAGATTTGGTGAAATATACATTCAAAAATGGAGAAACACACAGGGGCTATGTAACTGCTCTTTATCCAGAACTAAATGCTTTAAATTTTCAAAGTCCTACAAAGCATTGTAAAAAAGTTAATGCTAAAAAATGTAAATTGCTTTGGAAATATTCAAAGTTATATTGGCTCGACGATACGGATTAAACACATTCGAGTATATTTAGCCACAAATGACTATATTTTTACAAGGAGGAGAAAAATCCTTATAAAACAGAAATAAGTAGGTTTCTAAAAGAAAATAATATAAAATTATTCGTAGATATTCACGGTTTGTCGTCTAAAAGGGAATCCATTGTGGACATTTGCACAAATCATACTAAAAATACAAATAATATTTCATATTTACAACTTAAATTGCAAGAAACCATAAATAATAAATTTGGAATTGGCTCAGCAACTTTAGATAAGTACTATGCTGCTAGCCCAGACTATGTATTATCTTCATGGCTTAATCGTAGTTATCGCATACCTGCAATTGAGTTAGAAATCAATGGGGCTTATAGGTGGTTTGAGGGAGATTGTGAAAGACAATCTTTGGATTTATTTAAGTGTATCGAGAAGTGGTTGAAAAATATAGCTGAATAAACAAGAGGGATTAAGATTAGCTACCTTAATCCCTTATTTTAATTACATTGACAATTTTTCTTAAAGATGATACTATTTCAATATCTAATAGTATGTGAAAATGTGGAGAAAAGTCATGTCAATAAGAAAATCTATACCCCTAATAGATAGCTATGCTAAATTTGTCGAGTTCAATAAGAAATTACATACAAATAAACATAGTTGTATTAATATTGAGGCAGTAAATTATAAGCAAAACAGAATAAGAATACATTTTGATGGCTCTATTTCTTCTTATGACCTTGACGCCTTTATTTTGGATTTTGTCAATAAGCAGACTAATTATATAGCTTTTAATATGGACTTATTAGAGGACTATGATTTTACAAAACTTTACGCAGTTACACATCCAGAAGAGTTTAAAGCAAATCTGTATGAATACGCTAACAATCTAGTCTTAATGGGTGAGGATAGCTTTAAACTTTGGGATTATACCATAGAAATAATACCTAGTGGATTAGCAGTAGTAGATTATGTTAATAATAAAGAATCTTTAGTCATTCCAAATGGTATTACAGAAATAGCCCCTTGTCTTTTTGAGGAATTTGGGAACTTAATTTCTATAAAATTACCATCAACTCTTAAGAAAATAGGTAAATTTGCCTTTTGTAATACGGGATTGCAAGAAGTTGTAATTTCAGACTCAGTAGAAATAATAGAAAAATGTGCATTTAAGAATTGTGAGCATTTAAAGAAAGTAAAATTATCTAAAAATTTAAAGTCTCTTGCTGAGGGCGTATTTGCATATACAGGCATAGAAGAAATACAACTTCCAAATAATTTGATTACAATAGAGTCAGAGACTTTTAAGAATTGCTCAAACTTAAGAAAAGTAGTATTTCCAAAGAATTTAAAAAGAATTTATGATAAAGCATTTCATTACACTTCTTTAGAGAGTATAAGGCTTCCTAATTCAGTTGACTTTATAGGTGACCGTGTGTTTTATGGCTGCGATTTGTTGAAGTCTGTAAAGCTCCCAAATAAATTAGAAATTATAAGAGATGCTGCATTTGCTAAGACAGCAATAGAGGAAATACATATACCAAATACTGTAACTTTTTTAGGAGATAGTGTTTTTTGGAATTGTGATAGCTTAAAGCAAGCAAATATACCAACTAATCTTAAAAGTATGGGTAGAGGAGTATTTCTTAACTCCCCTTGGTATGAGAACTTATCTAAAGAGGATAGAGACAGATTAATTGCTAGAAAAACTAGTGGATATTCGAGTATGCTGATTAATTAAGGAAATTCTTAGTATAAAGGGGATTATTATGTTTTATTTTAAAGATGAGGCTGAAGCAAAGGCAAATAAAGCAAAATTTGAGGAGACTTTTAGTGAAATACCTAAAAGAGTAGCTGAATACAAAAATAACTGCCTTTTAGTTGGAGCAAGAGTTCCAAATACTTGGGAAAATATAGAAATAGAGGATGGTATCGTATATAATCAAAGAAATAAAGTGCTAGAAATGACTTATTATCATGGTGAATTACCAGATAGATTTTATGTTCCAAATTGGTCTAATTTAGAGGTATTATTGCATGGAGATAAAAACACTCATTTATATTTATGTGGCGGGCAGTATAAAAAGGTAAAAGTTACTGAGCAAAATCCTTATGGTATAATAATTGAAAGTGTAAATGCAATTGTGCCCAGACAAAATCTTGCTCCAGATTGTTACCATCAGTTGTGTACAAGTAGCTATGCCAATATATCAGGTGCAGATATTAAAATTAGATTAAAGGAATTAAGTGATAGGGAGTTTAGGGAGTTATTAAATATAAAGGCTCCAGATAGAATTGACACTTATGCTGAAAACATCTATAGTTTGATTATTAGGCTTTGTAGATTTCACACTCTACAGACATGGAGTAATAGACAAAATTTCCACTCTCCAAAAAGCATAACATTGTATGCACATTATTATGATTTGTATATATTTATAAGAGAGTTAGCTATATATATTACTCAAAGTGCTGAGCAATTAAGAGTGATAAAAGATACCAATGACCTTGGGATGAGTGTTAAGATATATGTGAAAAAAGATGCATTAATAAAAGAAACCTTACCATCTTTATATAGGTTGGATTGGCAACCAGTAGTCGAAAGATATAATAACACTGTCACAATAGAGTTCTTAAAGGACTTTTTAGATAGAGTACAGACATATCCATACGGTGTGAAATATAGAGTAGAAAAAGACCATATTAATGTAAGCATATTGAATTTCTTTTATATGAAAATTTACATTGAGGATTAAAAAATAGAAGAAATAACTACTAAATAGGTACAACATATTGTATTGTTGTTGATAAAGTGCTAAAATGTTAGTAACAATACCATAAGTTTTAGTCAGAGAATCAGAAAGTGAGGAAATAAAAGTGACTAAGCTAAAAGAACTTATTAAAAGCAAGAAGTTTTGGGAAATAATTATAAAAGTATTACTTATAATATATCTTGTAGTGAGTGCTAACTATATCAAGAATCACATTACATTTGAGAAGTCCCCATTGGTTGCGGGGCAGGTGGTTGTGGGGCAGGGATTTAGTGAGAGTGAAAATGCTATTAGAGTGTTTATGGGATTGCCAAAAACTTATACTACATATGATAAGGTAGGTCCAATTTATATTATAAGTGTAGCAATTAGAGTATTACTCGCCCTATTAATTTTTGCCTCTTTGTTACGAAAGAAAATGACGAAGATGGATAAATCTATTATTTGGCATGATAGAAAGAGAAATTTTCTCGGATTGCCTTGGAGTTTTACAGAATATAGTTTGTCTGAGGATAGATTGTTTGTGGCAAAAGGTATCTTAAATAAAGTTTACAATGAAGTAAGACTCTATAGAGTAATAGATGTATCTTTAACAAAGAGTTTTTGGCAGAGACTTATTGGAACAGGTACAGTGCATTTGATTACAAGTGACCTATCACTAAAGAATTTTGATTTGATTAACGTAGCAGATGCAGAGTCTATTAATGAAATGATTTCCCGTATGACTAATGAGGAAAGAAAGAGGAATAGAGTCATAGCCCGTGAAGATATGAATGTTTCTGATAGTGAGCCAACTGTAGATGATAACATCAATGATAATCCTGTTAATGATAGCGATGACAGCAATGATAATGATGGCAATGATAACAATGATTAATTTTTAGGAGAGTACCATGAAATCTGTTGAAAAGTTAGAAAAAAGAGTAAAAGAACTTGAAGAAAAAGTTGCTAAACTAGAAAAAGTAATGGCTAGGGAAGAAGCTAAAGCTGCAAGAATACGAGAGATGAGGGCGGTACACAAGAGGAAGTGGGAAATTTGTGTAGAAATTTTGAATCAAGACTTGGATAGTGGCAAAATCACAGAGGAAGAGTATCATGAGAAGATGGATAACATTGATGATTTCTTTGCTGGTTTCTATAATATACCCAAAGAGCCATATTATATCTTAAATGATAGGGCAGAGAGGCGTAAGTCAAGAAGAACACAAGGTAGCATTTTCAAAAGTATTACAGGTAAGGTAAATTTCAAGTCTTAATTATAGTCAAGGGAGTATTATCAATACTCCCTTGATTTTTTAATAAGGCAAAAGTGCCTAAAATAAAGGAATCTAGAAGTTAAAATTCTTTTAAATTTAATGAAAATACATCAAATCCATTGTGTAATGTAACTTTTCTTCAATTTAGGTGCTTTTAAACTTGGCTTCATAAACATATCATTTTTATCAAAATTAACGAAAAGCCAATAATCACTTGCATATTGATGTGCAAAAATTAAGCAAAATTTTAAAAATAAAAAATCCCTATTTTAAAGGCTTTTCAATTTCAAAACCTTAAAATTTTGAGCTTTTTTATTTTGATTCTGAATACTTGAAGATTTCAAAAAAACTTCTCACAAAATTTTAAAGTTTTGGAGACATTAAATACAAAAATTCTTAACCGAAAAAATTATGAAATGTAAATCGTAGTAAAGGAGACGAAGGGGACAATGAGTATATTAAATAAAAAGCATCTTAAAAGAGCATTACTTTTTACAATAATAGCAACATTAATATCACTTAGCTTAATAGGATGCTCTATAATTTCATCAAGTAGAAAAGCTAAGGCACAAAAGCTCTTAGAGAAAAAATACAATGAAAAATTTGAAGTAGATACATATAGAGGGCAGCAATGGTATGAAGAGTGGTATTCAGTTCTAGCCCATTCTAAGAATTATCCAAATTTAAAATTTAAGGCCGAAATAGACACAGATAATATGGTAACAGATAAGTATGTGCAGAGAAGAGTAGGCAATACTGTAAAGCAAAGAATAATAGACTCTTCGGATATTAAAATAAAAGGTAATTATGTTGTAGAGGTATATAGCACAGTTTATTATACTGTTACGGAAGACCCTAATATTTCGCCAGAGGATTATGATAAGGAAAATCCCACAAATGACTATGTTATTAATGTCTATCTTGATAAGACACAAAATGACGAAGCAGACTTTGAAAGATATGCAGGCAACATAGCTAATAATTTGCCAAATTTACATGGCTGGTTGGCATTTTATATAATTGAACCTAATCTAATACCTAGTATACAGGATTATTTTACAAGAGAAGATGACATTTACTCGGAACTAGATGATATGATTGGCTGGAGTGCTCATATTGTGGATTATAAATTTTCAGATGGAAAAGCTACCTTAGGAGCATCAAATAAATGAACTATAAAGTCAAAGGTGATTACACTTTGACTTTTATTTTTCTTGACAAAATTGTTTCTTTATGCTACTATTTTGTTAAAGTTAAATATTAGGTAGAAAAGAGGGAATTTTTATGAATATTGTTAACTCTGGTGAGAAATTCATGGTATATGGTGAGAGTGTTAAGACTTATAAAAAGTTACCAGCTAACACTTACACAGTATGTTTTAGCCCTATGTCAGGATTTTATTTGGAGTTACACTCAGACCTTGCAGTAAAAGAAAAGGTGTATGGCACTTATCATAAGAAGGTAACTAAAGTATTAAATACTTTTAAGAATTTTGATAGAAATATGGGTGTAATACTTTCTGGGCCTAAAGGTGTGGGTAAGTCTATGTTTGCAAGATTACTTGCGGAGCAGAGCAAGCAGGAGGGTATCCCACTTCTTATTGTATCAGAGGCTTTTGAGGGCTTATCAAATTTTATATCCTCAATTGAGCAGGAGTGTATAGTTTTATTTGATGAGTTCGATAAGACATACACAGATGGGAATGATGATAGCCCTCAGGAGGAATTACTTTCACTTTTTGATGGTATAGATAGTGGAAAAAAGCTTTATGTTATAACCTGTAATGAGGTAAGAAAGCTTAATGACTATTTATTAAATCGCCCCGGAAGATTTCATTATCATTTTATCATGGATACACCAAATAGTGCCGAAATTCAAGAGTATTTGGATGATAACTTGGTAGATGAGGCAAAGCAGTATATTAGCAAAATTATTGCTTTGAGTGAGATGTCACAGTTCACTTATGATGTACTTCGTGCTATTGTATTTGAATTAAATCAAGGATATGACTTAAAGGAAACTTTAAGTGACCTTAATATAGAGAAGGAGAGCAATGTTACTCTCAAGGTTGATATAACCTTTAACAATGGGGTAACTTTAACCTCACATGATGCACTTGAAATTAAT
>Ga0247611_10009807_pt1 | contig 11404 bp, 9 predicted proteins | sample 177DNAGHGhighgp2_FD_192422 | JGI IMG/M metagenome (GOLD analysis project Ga0247611, IMG submission 192422) | Sheep rumen microbial communities from Palmerston North, Manawatu-Wanganui, New Zealand - 1770 DNA GHGhigh gp2 | ecosystem: Host-associated > Mammals > Digestive system > Stomach > Rumen ... | reverse complement strand
AACGAAGAAAACCAATTAATGACACTTCCATTTTATTATTTGGCTTTTTATCTAAATAGTATTAAAGATTAATGGTATGATGAATCATAAATACAAAAAGATGATATTTGTGAATTGTGGTCTAAAAAAGCCCTATTATGTACAAAAATGCATGAAAAAGTGCCTTTTTTGCTGCCCGGAAGGTGTCCGGAGAGATGAAAAAATGGCTTAATAAAGCCATTTTTACGATTAGTTAACTTATCTAAACGTTAATTGTTTGATTATTATAATTGCAAAAAAATATATTATGCAAAACTTTTCATTCTGTTTTTTGAAAATTTATATGGACAAATATGAAGACATTTATCTGGACAACAGCTGAAGGTTGGTGTAAAAACTCAATTAATAATCATTTTTATTGACATAATTTATAAATTAAATTATAATTATTTTAGACCTTAGGATAAAGGTTTTTTATTTTGGATTGGAGTGATATAATGCGTAAGAAAATAATTCTTGTTTGTGAAGAGTGCTTAAGTAGAAATTATACCACTACTAAAAACCCAGCTAAAACAGGTGAAAGACTTGAAATGAAAAAGTTTTGTGCTACCTGTAATAAATATACAATTCATAAAGAAACTAGATAAGGAGAATGCTTATGAGTGATAAGAAAGATGAAATTCTTGAACAAAATGCTCCAGAAGAAACTGTAGTTGAAGAAGCTGCAGAAGAAAACGAAGATGTTCGTGAGCAGGTTGAAAAGAAAATAAGAAAGCAAATTGAAAAGAAACAAGAAAAAAATGAAGCTATGGGCTTCTATAGAATTGCTGAATATTTAAAAACTGAACACAAATGGGAAAATTATGTATTTGTATTCTTATCTATGGTAGTTATGGTATTAGGTGGAATGATTTTATCAGGAAGCTTAGTTGTTAAGGATACTATTCCTCTTATTGGTGATCATAAGGTTGGATTTGCAATCGGAATAATGGTAGTTGGATTTGCAGGATTAGTATATTCTTTATATCCATTCTTTAAACCAGCATTCCCTGAATTTAAAAAGATAACATGGCCAACATTAGCTAAGTTTATTGGTGATTCAATTAGAGTATTTTTATTTATAGCAATTTTTGTATTATTATTCATTCTATATGATACATTAATTACTGGTATTTTAAGATTAATTTTCTAAGTGAGGATATAATATGAGAAGATGGTATATTGTTACTACATATTCTGGATATGAAAATTCAGTTATGGAAGATTTAATTAGAAGAAGAGAAACATTAAACATGCAAGATCAAATTTGCCAAGTTTTAGTACCTGAAGAAACAGTTGAAGTAACTGATAAAAAGGGTAAGAAGAAAACTAAGGTAAATAAATTATATCCTGGTTATGTATTTGTTGAAATGAACGTTGAAGGTCAAATGGATGACCAATTATGGTTCAATGTAAGAAATACACCAAAGGTTACAGGATTCTTAGGCTCATCTGGTTCTGGTACTAAGCCTATTCCAGTACCTGTAGCTGAAATGGATGATATCTTACGTCGTTTAGGTATGGCTACAAAACCAAAGATTGATATCTCAGTTGGAGATAAGGTAGAATTAACTGGTTCATTCAATGGACAAGTTACTGAGGTTATCGCAGTTAATACTGAAAAGGAAACAATTACTGTATTAGTAGATATGTTTGGTCGTTCTACTCAAATGGAATTCCCAATCGCTGAAGTTAAGAAATTATAAAAATATGGATGGATTTAATTCCATCCTTTTTGTCTTTTATATAACATATTAAATTAAGGTGCCTTATGAAAATAATTAATACTGATTATATTCCTAAATCTAATATAAAATATCCAGAATATACTGATATGCATTATATTAAAATAAAAAAGGATAGGAATATAAAAATAGATAAAAATTATCCATATGTTAATAAATCTAAATTCTTTTTATTCAAAAAATGGTTAGTTAGAATTTTATTATATTTAATTGTATTTCCAATGACTAAAATAAAATTAGGATTAAAAGTATATGGTAAAAATAATTTAAAAGAAAATAAAGAATTATTAAAAAATGGTGTAATAAGCGTAAGTAATCATATTAATTTTTTTGATTATCTTGCTATATTAAGAACAGTTAAGCCATTTAAGCCATATGTTTTAGCATGGAAGAAAAATATAAATGATAAATCAGGAAATCTAGTAAGGCTTGTAGGAGGAATACCTATACCAGAAGATGATATAATAGCTTCTAAAGTTTATTTTAAATCATTAAATAATTTATTAATTGATAAAGGCTGGTTACATATATATGCTGAAGGTTCTATGTGGGAATATTATAGACCTATAAGACCGTTTAAAACTGGGGCAGCATATCTAGCAATTAAAAATAATAAACCAATTCTTCCAATTGGATTTTCATATAGAAGACCTGGATTTATTAGAAGAAAAATATTTAGACAAATTGCATTAATTAATATAAATGTAGGGAAGCCTATAATGATAAACAATAATCTAGATTTAAAAAATAATACTAATGAATTAACTAAAAAAATCCACAAGGCAGTATGTGACCTTGCGGGAATTAGTAATAATTTATATGGCCCAATTTATGACGAATCTAATAATAAGAAGTTAGATTAGAATTATAGTAACAAGCGTTTTTATTGACACATTGAATTAATAATATTATAATAATATTATACATAAAAACACTATTTTTGTGTAGAATTGACTAAAAACAGCTTTATAACAGGCTATTTATGCCTTTTCGATACAAAAACTTCTATATATGGGAGGATATATTTAATGAGAGTTAGAGATTTAAGATGGTATATTCTTGTTAGTATTATCATCATAATATCATATGCTGCAATATCATTTTGTTATTACTTATCTATAAAAAACGGAATGGTAGAAAGCTCAATGAAGGCAATTGCTCAAGAAATTGCTGAAGGTAGAGCGACATTAGTTCAGGATGCAGTAGATAATTATTATGATTTATATATTAAAGATACATCGAATTCAACAATATATTTAGCTGATGAGACAGCTCAGTCAGGTCAATATTTTGAGGTTTGTCATTTCCAATCAACAATGAATAAGAAAATGGCAAATATTACTGGTAATAAAGTAGTATTAGCTAAGGATATCGATTTTAATAAAACTAAATATGATGATGATAGAACAAAGGGTAGAGTAGTAGATACAAAATATTATTTTTATTTCCAAAAGAATATTACTACAGAGCAATCATTGAATTATGCTGAAAGGGATGCAGATGGAAATCCTTATACAGATCCAAATAAAGCATTCACATCTACAGTATTAACTTGTCGTATTCCAGCTTCAACAATTTTTAATTTAGTTGATTCAGCTAAATTAAAAGCTGGTAATAGCACAACTGAAGCAAATATTTCAGTTGATTCAGAAGGATCTATACCTTTTAATAACGCAGGCTCTCAAGCTAATGATTATTCATTATTCGCATTTAATATGCAAGATAAGAAAGGTTTATTAATGTATGCTTCTAATACATTAACAAGCTCAATTCTTGAGAATTATACAGTCAGCTTATTAACAGATGATGAAAATTATCATAATTATTTTAAAGAAGTAGAAATTAATGGTACAAATGTTAATGTATTAAATAAAATTTATAAAATTAATAATGTATCATCAGTTGTTACAGCATTCCAGCTTAATGATATTATTGTGTTTGATTCAAATGGTTTATTAGTTAATAATGCATATGTTGCGACTGTTATACCTACAACAAGCGCAGTCTTAGGCTCATCTTGGGTTATTCAACAAGCTGTAATCTTATTTGTTGCTGGTATAGTAGTTATGGCAGCAATGCTAGGATTATTAGTTTTAGGTACAAGAAAAGCTTCACAATTATTAAGAGCTGACCGTCACTCAACTGAGGCTACAAAGGCTATCGTTATTCGTGTTGATAAAAAGGGTCGTGTAATATTTACAAATAAGACATTTAAACAAGTTTATGGTATTAATAAATTACTTACAATTGATGATTTTATTGATGTCCAAACAAAAGAGCCAATAATGAATACAATTCATCAAAATAAAGCATTTGAATGTGAAATCACAGATAGTGATGGAAATACTAAATTCTTAAATTTATCTCCATTATTAATTTCAAATAGTTATTATTTGATGGGTACAGAAATCACTCAAGATTATAATAGACGTAAGCATCTAGAAATAATGAGTGGTAAGAATGAATATACAAATGTAGATAATGGATTTATGCTTGCAAACCAATTTGAATCTATTATTGAAAATAATCCTGGATATGATATAGCATTTATCGAATATAATATTTATAAATATGAAGAAATCATTGGTGTATTTGGTCAAACAAGCTTTATAGCTTTATTAAATGAATTCTTACAAATATTAAAGAATAATTATGAAGATTTAAAAATATATCATGTTACAGATTCTAAATTCTGGATTATATATCCTAATACAGATATTAATGTAATTACAGAAAGTATTACAAGAACATTAGATGTATTCCAACGTCCTATTACAATTAAACAAAATAATATTTATGTTCACGCAAAGGTTGTTGTATACAATTATAAGAGAACATCTGATGTAGATGTATTAATGGATGAATCTAAGAAGGTTACTTTAGCTGACATTAGAACAAAGATGGATTTAGCTTATCGTAATATCAAAAATCTTACTGGTAGAGATTATGTTATTTATGATCCTAAGATGGATTCAATCATCTTAGCTACAGATGAGATGGAAAAGGATATTGAACAAGGCTTAATCAATCATGAATTTGAAATGTATTTACAGCCACAATTTGATATTGTAGCTAATAAGATTGCAGGATTTGAGGCCCTAATTAGATGGCATAATCCTAAATATAAAGATAAATCTCCTCAAATATTCATTGAATTAGCTGAACAAAGAGGACATATGCTTGATATCGGTAGATTCGTTATCACAGAAAGCTTTAAGCTAGCAAAGAAGCTTGAGCCATATAATGTTCATATTTCTGTTAACGTATCACCTGTACAGCTATTACAGGTAGGATTTGTTCAACAATTAATTGATGAATTCCAAAAGCTTGATCTACAGCCTGGTAGTGTAGCAGTGGAAATCACTGAAACATTATTAATGGGTAATTTCCAATTAGTTACAGAAAAATTAAAATTATTAAAAGAAAGAGGATTCTCAATCCATCTTGATGACTTCGGTACTGGTTATTCTTCAATGCTATATTTAAAGGATTTACCTGTTGATACAATTAAGATTGATAAGGAATTCACTAAATATATCGAAACAAATAAGGTTAGTGAAGCTATCGTTAAAACTATTTGTAACCTTGGTACAACACTACAGCTTGGTATCATCTGTGAAGGTGTTGAAACACAAATTCAATCAGATTTAGTTAAGAAATTTGGTTGTAGAATAATTCAAGGTTACCTAATTGGTAAAGCTATGCCTTATGATGAAGCTGTTGAGCTTATTGAAAAATATGCCAATAAGAGATAGGGGGATTATTATTATATGAATGTTATTTTAGCCGGTAATAATGAAATCGATGGTGGCGTTGCAATATTATTGATGTTCGTTGCCTTAATTATTACAATAGGCCTAGGATTCTTATTCTTTTGGTTAATCAAAAGAAATATGGAAAAAGAAAAAGAAGAATCTGAGGTTATTGTAGAAGATGCAGTTACTAAAAAACAAATGGAAGATTCTATTGTTCAATATATTAAGAAGGTTGACCGTTTCGGTGCATTGACATTATTATATGTTGATATTGATGGTTTCGCTGATTTAAATGAAGTATTTGGTAGAGAAGCTTGTGACCAAATATTAAAAGAAACTGCAACAAGAATTATTAGAGTATTACCTTATAAAGCATCTTTATGTCGTTATGTAAACGATGAATTCTTAATCTTCATAAAAGATGAAGATAATAAAGCAAGAATTGAAAAGCTTGCAAATCAAATTAATGAAATTATTAATAATCCTTACCAAATCTTAGTTGGTGAGCAAATTAGATTATCAGCTTCAATTGGTATAGTTACATACCCAATTGCAGGTGAAACATTTGAAGCATTATATAATAATTTATTATTAACTACATATGTATCTAAGCGTGATGGTGGTAATAAATTTACAGACTTCTATGCATCAATTGGCGATGAAGAAACTTCTAATATGGAATACTTCCAAGAAGTTAAGGGTGCCATCCAAAGAGATGAATTTACACTTTATTATCAACCAATTATTGATATGGAAAATAACCTAATCCAAGGCTGCGAATGTCTAATGCGTTGGAATCACCCAGAAAAGGGTGTTCAATCACCAGCAACATTCTTAAAAGTCTTAGAGCAATCAGGAGATATCGGATGGGTAGGTCGTTGGGGTCTACAAGAAATGATTAAGACTCATGATATGTTAGCTCAAAAATTCCAAGAAATTCCACTTAGATTCTCACTTAACTTATCAACTAAGCAGTTACTTGACCCAGAATTAGCAAATACATTTATTGATATTATTAATAAATCAAATTCTAAGCCTGAAAATTACATGCTTGAAATTTCTGATTTCATGATGCTAGAAAAGATTGCCGTAATCAGAACAAATGTATATAAGCTAAGAGACTTTGGATTTAAGATTGCAGTTGATGGTTTCGAAATCGATGGTCAATCAGTTCAAGTTATTCAACGTGCTCCAATCGATGTTATTAAGCTTGGTAGAAGCTTCTTAAAGGATATCGAAAACAACTTCATGAAGGAGCGTTTACTAGAAATCCTTGTTAAGTTCGCAACTGAAAATAACCGTACATTAATTTCTGAGGGAGTTGAAACTCCAGAAATTGCTAAATATGTTAAGGATCAAAATGTATTCCTAGAGCAAGGTTACCTATTTGGTAAGCCTATGAGCCAAGAAGGCTTCAATGAATATCTAGAGAAGCATCAATATAAGGTTATCCTTGAAGACGTTACAAATATCGAAGATACAGAAAAGATCATGCGTATGGTTGGTGGTAATGAAGCATCAACTGATACTGAGGTTGAAGATGTTGAATTATCAGCAGAGGACCTATTAAATCAAACTGTAGCTTCTAATAGTAATGTAGAATATGTAGAAGAAGAATCAGATGATCAATCAGTAGATAGCGCATTTGATGATTTTGATGAAGAAGAGAATAATTAATAATTATTAATATTAGATTAGGACTAGCCAAAAACTAGTCCTAATTCTCTTTATTTAATCATTTATTAATTATTTGTTATATTATCTATTTAATTGATATTTATTTTTAATATTATAAATATTAATAGTATTGCAAAAGCGTTTTACAAATGGTAAAATAATAGAGCACAACACGTAAAAAACCAATTTTTCACATACAATTTGAAAGTTGTGTAAAATTAGTTATAATTCGTGTAAGTATGAAGTTGCAATTTTTACGATTGAAAATTATAATGTAATTGAAAAAAGCAAAGCTAGAGTAATCTAGTGACGCAAAACTACAGGGTCCCTCGTGGATAGCCAGTTGCCACACTCAAAGGGATCTGTGGCATTTTTTGATTTTTATAATCAAAAATATAAGATTCGATTTTAAAAATTAGTGAGGAGGAAATGAATACATGAAAACATTCGTATCACTTTTCCATACCAAGGTATTCAAATTTGGATTACTTGTAGCGCTATTCATTACCGCTGCACTAATAGCCATAGCAATGATATTAGGTAAGGAATCAGGATATTTCACTATCAGAGTTCAAAATGGTGATGCCTTAAAGAGTATTGCATTATCACTTGACCCATTAGATGAAAAAGAATATTCAACAGGCTTAGATGCCAAAGCAATTGATGATTTCGACCAAACATCACCTACATATCTATTCGCTTCAGAAAATGGTCAACAATTCGCAGCAATCACAAAGATGCATAATGCACCTGCCGGTGATATCAATATTGAAAAGACTTATGGTTATTCATTCTATATTGTAAATACAACATCAAACTTCCAAGATGTTACAGTTAAATTAAAATTAACAATGTCTAAAGATGATGGCTTAAGTAAAGCAATTAGAGTAATGACATATTACGAAATGGGTGGAGCCCAAAACTTTAAGGTTTACCAAAAGGTTGATACAGATGCCAATGGTAATGCAATATCAGTTAACTATGATGCATACGAAATGATAGAAGCAAGAAGTGCTTTAATGAAATTCGATGATGGTGCATCAACAATCTTTGAAGGTGAAGAAATAGTTATATCTGGTACTGCAGGTCAAAATAGTGTAAGATTTACAATTCTATTCTGGCTTGAGGGTGATGATCCAGATTGTAATGAAGATATCTTAGGTAAATCTGCAAAATTTGAATTAGAAGCAGACGTAGTTGCATAATTAATAATTATTATCAAAAATGAAGAAAAGGAGGGCATTCATGAAAACGAGAAAGCTTTTCTTAAGCATATTCGCTTGTGGTGCTGTAGCACTTACGTTTAGCACAACAACATATGCATGGTTCAGAATTGGTTCAAGTGGATATGTAAATAATCTTGATTTCAAAGTTATATCAGGATTAGGATTTAAGATAGCTGCTGATGGATCTGATTCATCATATTATACAGATGAATTAAATTCAAAATTGATGAAATCAGCAATTGTTCATGGATACAATCCTGATAAATATGTGTTCTATAAAAATGAATTATATGAATACACACCTGGCTATGAGCAAGGTGAATTAGTTGAAGAAAAATTTAAATTAGTAGATGAATCTGAAATGGATTTAATTATTAAAGAAATTAAATTAGATTTAGCTACTACAATGGTTAATAAAGGAAATGAAATACAAAGTGATGGATTTACATTATATAACGAATATGGAGATTTAATCACAGATAAGAAAAAATTCTTAGAATTTGATTTGTATTTCAAAGCTGATTCAGATCTAGCAACAGATAATCAGCATTTCGGAATTTATTTAACTGATGATACAACCTATAACCCATACGGAGATAGTAGAAAGGATGAGGATGGAAATCCTTATTCAGCACCTATGACTCCAACTCAAATAACTTCTAAATCTCAAGCTGTTAAGCTAGTTAACGAATTAAAATATATGCAAGAAAAAACATATGATGTTAAAGAGCTTAAAGCGAAAGATGAAATAAATGTTAGCTTAGCTAACGCAATTAGATTTTCAGTAAAAGATAATGGTGAAGTAGAAGTAACACCAAAATCAGAAAATCAAAGTAAAAACAAATATACTCTTGATGACAATAATTCATTTATTGTCAAAAGAGAAGAAGGCGTAAATACATACACTTCTATATTACCTAATATGAATGCTACACCAAATTCTAGAACTGATACACAAGCAAGAATTTATGAGATAGCTAATGAAGGTAATTTAGGAAGCTACGCAACAAATTATTCTGGAGAAGATAAAGAAATAACAAGATTATATAATTCAGAATATAGTGCAATGTATACATATTATCAAAGCCTTGGTGCAGCATCAGATGATGTAAAGCCACTAGATTATGGTGCATTAAAGAAAATGTATGATGATGGATTGATTTATAATAAATTCAATGAAAATCAAATTACAACAATCCTAGATAGTGGTTTAAAAGCACATAAGATTACATTTAGGTTCTGGTTAGAAGGATATGATGCAGATTATTTCGCAGGTGTATCTGGACTTGAATCATTATCATGTAATTTATCATTCAAGGTTAATAGTAGATATAATTAAAAAGAAATTTATTAAAGGTGGTGGTAGCCGTTGAAATTAATAAGGAAGCTTATATTAGGTGTAACAACAACCGGATTTTTAGCTGTTACATTAGCGGCTACAACATACGCTTGGTATAAGCTTGGTAATGCGGCATTTGCTGAAAGCTTTGAATTTAATGCTTCAACAACTGAAGGATTCTTAATCTCAGTTGATGGAAACACTTATAAGCATAAGTTATCAACTGAAGATATCGTTAAAGCAATGATTGTAGGTAAGAGCCCAACCAATTATGAATTTAATGATAAGGGAGATTTAATCGACCTTAGAAATGGAAATATAAAATTAGAAGGAAAAAATTTAGCAACTGTATATCAAAGTGTATTAGCACTAGAGCCAGTTACATCTAAAGATGGAAAAACAATCAAAGGCTTAAGTGGTGGTACAATCAATGAAACAAACGAATCAAGTTCTAAATATGTTTATTTCAATTTATATTTCAAAACAGTAGCTCAAACAGAGCAAGAAAATTATACTTATAACATCTATTTAGATGGCTTAGGATATGATGATGGTCATGTTAGTGCAGCTGCGACAAGCATCTGGAGCGATAAAGCAACAAACGTTGATTTAGTAGCAAATATGACTACATATTCTAAAGAATATCTAAAGGGTGAGAAGGTACAAGTTTATACTTCCAACGCATCAAGATTTAGTGTACAAGACTTAGGATATATCTATACCGAAGAAGAGCCAATCTACGACGAAGAAGATCCTACTAAAGAAATTGGTACAAGAACAGTTACAAGAACAACTAAAGAAAATGGTGATGCATTGACTTTCGAGATATCTGAAGACAGCCAATATGATCTTGGTAGCTTCGCTACAGATTATAATGGAGCTGATGAAAATCTTAATAAGTTGTATAATTCAAAGTACAATGGTATGTATACATACTACAACAATATTAAGACTGAAGATACTTTAGAGAACAAATTACCACATTTTGATACTGATTTACCACAAACTATAAGAAGTCTTACCACTTATGATTTAAATCATGTTAAAATAAATACGAAGGAAGTAATAGCAACTGTTAAATCTGGAGAAGTTACAAAAGTAGCATTTAGATTCTGGATTGAAGGTTGGGACGGAGATTGCTTCGATGGTCTTCCTGGATACCTAGATTCAAAATATGAATTAGCAACAGGTGAATATGATTCAACAGTAACATATTTCACAAGAACAGGTAGTGGAACAGATTCTGATCCATACAAATATACAAAAGCGCTAATCAATCAATTTGAATTAAATACTGATTATTACATCATTACAGGTTCAGAAGGAAAAGAAGTAAATCCAATTAATTGTAGGCTATTATTCAACTCATATAAAGTTGATTAATACTATATAAAAAACAAATAAAAAATTTTGGTTATGATTCCAATCAAAAATCAGCTAGCCAATAAATCATATTGATGGCTCTGATTTAGAGGCGCGAAAGCAAAAAGAAAAAAACAAAGGAGAAAAAATTATGAAATTAAGAAACAAATTAATTCTATCTTGTGCAGCTCTAGCAGCTGTAGCAACTACTGCAGTTTCATCTACATTTGCATGGTATACTACTAATACAAAAGTTACTGCTAACAATATCGTTGGTGCTAC
>Ga0247611_10009806_pt1 | contig 11404 bp, 7 predicted proteins | sample 177DNAGHGhighgp2_FD_192422 | JGI IMG/M metagenome (GOLD analysis project Ga0247611, IMG submission 192422) | Sheep rumen microbial communities from Palmerston North, Manawatu-Wanganui, New Zealand - 1770 DNA GHGhigh gp2 | ecosystem: Host-associated > Mammals > Digestive system > Stomach > Rumen ... | reverse complement strand
TTCTGCCGGCTCTATGATGTCGTCCCTGAGGAGTTCATTGCAAAGGTGCTGAAAAGTGCCACCCTGTTACTGGATGGCACTGAGTCGAATTAATAAACAGATGACTGTTCAGTCTTCCTCAACCGTAATTTCGTACTGGTCGATAATGCCGTCGACAGTCGACAGGGTCAGGATGTAGGTGCCCTCTGTGAGGTAATCGAGACAGTCCGTATAACTCTGACCTGCTGATAGTGACACTGTAGTGTTCAGATAAGTCGCGCCATTACCTATTATAGTAATGTTCAGATTTGTGATGTTGTAATTCGGAGAGATTACCAAATCACCAGTGTTCTCATTCAGATAAAGACCGATGATATTCTGGCCAGGAGTTCTAATAGGTATGCCAGGAAGACTACCAATTTTTTTCAAATCATACTTGTCTGCAAAAGTCGTTGCAGGAAAACACATTAATGCAAGTGTCAAAAATAAAACTAATTTCTTCATATTAATTATTTTTTGAAATAACAGTTGCAAAGATAGATACATATTCATAAACGCCAAAGGGTTTTTTGATATATTTTCAGGCAACCCGTTTCAAAAAATTGCAGCTATAAGTATCTGGTTATTAATAATTTAAAACAATATAAACATCTTTTCCAAACTCATAATGAAACGGTTTGAAGGCGCTTGATTTATTCACAAAGCGTTTCAAATTGACTTTTTTCGAGAAAAAACACAAATAAATTTGCGATTATGAATATTAATACTTACTTTTGCAACATGAAGAAACTGTTTTATATTCTATTATTACCTTGGGGCTTGTTCACATCCTGTAAAAACGGACAGATTACTGACAATCTCAATTTCATTGATTACTTAGTCAATGATGACAAGTATGATTCTGCATATTCGGCAATTTTGGAAATTGATACAATGAAAATCACAAATAGTGATGATAGAGCACATTATTATCTCTTAAGAACACAATTGAATTACCTTACAGGGAACCCAGATACAACAAATTCCCTTGACAATATTGTTATTCCATACTACCATGACAACGACATGAAGGACAAATTGGCTGATGCATATTATTATAAGGCGTATCAAGAACTTACAGAAAAAAAGATTGAAAATGCTGTCAGATATTATAAACAAGCAGAGAATCTTATAGCACAATCGTCAAACATTAGGCTCAAATTCAAAATTGCAGAAAGTCTTTCATATATTAACGAGATTAGCGGCAACTATCACCTTCAATTAGCATATTCTCGTAAAGCACTTGCTTTTGCTGAAATTAAGAAAAATAAGGAATGGATAGCTGATACCTATTATCGGATTGCGACAGCATTTTCCAATTTAGGCGAAGTTGATAGTATAAATTATTATGTAGGCAAAACACTTCCTTTGATTGGAGAGGTTAAAGAAGAATATTTGCCTACATTTCTCGCAAGCATAGGTTTCTTATATAAAAAAGACAATCCGGAAATGGCCAAAACCTATCTTAAGAAATCACTATCGATATGTGAGCTTTCATGGGCTTTGGAGCATCTTGCTGACATATATTACAGAGAGGGGAATAAAGAGGAAGCCTATCGGCTTTGGAAGAAAGCACTGATTACTGACGGGAATTTACCAAAAGATAACTTGATTCACAGTATATTAAGTTATGAAATCGGGAATGAGGATAATAATCATGTCTGTGAGCATATAGAAGAAATGATACATATTAAGGACAGTATGCTTCACCAACTAAGAAATGACACCATAAAAGATCTTCAGTTGCGGATAGACAAAGATAATGCGGTACATGAGGCAGATCAGCGGTTAATTTGTTGGCAGTGGTTGTTATTTGGAGTGGTTGTCTTGGTATCCATCTTGAGTGTGTATATTCTGAGAAAAAGTTATACGAACCGACTTAAATTTCAAGAGCAGGAAACTCAAATAAATGAATATTCCTCGCAGATAGCATTATTAAAAACGAGAAAGACGGAGGCAGAAAATCAGATCTCTGAACTAAAAAAGAGTAAGATAACAAATGAACAGAAGATATTAGAGTTGGATGGAATTGTAGAAGAAGACAACAAAACTATTGAGAGACTCAATAGAGAAATCTGTTTACGGATGGATCAGTTCTCTTCTAGAGTAAGAGATGGTCGCCTGCTTTTTGACCATATTAAAGAAAATGGAACAACTTCCCAATGGGAAAATGATGATTATCGGAAATTTAATGAATACTACGAAAGGACACATACAAAAGCTTTAGAAAAGCTAAGAAAAGGAAGAACGAAAGCACAATTGTCACCGCACAATCTGTTTTATCTGATCTTAGTAGAAATTGGGAAAACAGATAAGGATGTTCGTGACATCATGGGTGTTTCCCAAGAAGCTCTTCGTACTTTGAGATTCAGGACTAAACGTGAAGATCTACAACACTAAAAAACTTTTTCATATAAACCCTTAAAATTAGCTAATTAATTTTGAGAGTTGAAATACTATTTGTATTTTTGCAGTCGAATCGCATCCCCTTTTTATAGAGTGGATAGCGATAAAGCATTTAGAAGGAATTATCCACCTCTTAAATATAGGGAAAATAAAAAAGCCGTGGATAATGAACATACTGAATGCTCGCGTCTATGATACGATGTCATCTGGCACTATCATAAAAGGCGTGGGCAGTTGTTCATTATACGGCGGCTCCCCTATAGCCAAAGAGGTGTAATGGCAATTGACCTACGCCCCTTTCTTTTCTATATGCCAGCAGATTTAAATAATGAAACAAGGAAAATAGAAATGGATTCAAAAGTAATTGGCGAAAGGCTCCGACAGACACGGAAGCATATGGGAATCACTCAGAAAGAACTCGCTGAGACCACCGCATTGTCACAGTCTGCCATATCGAGACTGGAAAAAGGCGAGGAGATTTATGCGTCTGTTTTACATCATGTTCTGTTGTTCTATCATGAAAAAGTCAGTCTTGACTATTTGTTTTCTAACGAGTTTGATATAAATGACAGCCGTCTTTTTATTCACAACGCGGAGGAAATTCGCCAAATACAATCAGAACAGATTCAACACATTTCTGAAAGTCTTCAATTATCAACGGCATCAGCAATTAAACAACTTGAATTTCTTAAGCATACATTATAAAAACAGCGGGATGATTCTGTCTTACTCATTTCCCAATGAAAGACAGGCCCGCTGAATCTTATATTACTTAGTTTGAACAGGTGCAAAATTACATCGCTTAACGGAAAACAGCAAGAAAAACATACTTTTTTTTCGGGACCAGCGTTTCATAAATTAGAATTATAAACAGCTGACTATAAACGCTTTAGATGTGTTATAATATTGTATCCTGTAGCAAAATGAAACGCTTCCGTTTCAAAAGAGCGTCAATAAGAAACGTAGAATAACCTATAATTATAGCAATACTTCATAATTTTGCACACGAATTGTTATATGTGTAAAGTATGAAGAAAGAATTTGTTTTTTTACTATTGTGGTTATGGGGGGCCGACAGTATGGAAGCCCAACAAGTCAGCCTTTTAAGCAATAAATTCCGTACTGACTATGTGTTGGAGAGACAGGAGATGTCTGCCTCACAATTCTGTATCCAAGACAATGAAGGAGTGTGGTCGTTGGAAAATGTTGAATCCTTGGGAGAACCCTTTCCTGTATCTTTTGCCCTTAAGGACGACTCTCTAATGCAGATAGAAAGAGGAGGACGCACATTATTTCATCAGCAGCAAAACGGACTAGAGATTATCGGTGTTGAGGACAACCAGACAATTATCACCTATGACATGCCGGAAGAATGGCTTCATCACCCTATAGCTTTGGGTGATAGTGTATGTGGATTCTTTAACGGTACAGGCAAGTATTGTGACCGCATTTTCCTACGTCGTTTCGGAACATATTGGACAAAGGCAGATGCTGAAGGAAAACTAGTACTACCCACAGGGGATACTCTAAGGAATGTGATTCGACTGCATACTGAACGCTATGTGAGTACAATCACCGCTCCAATTGACACCATCGCGTATAAAATACCTTCTTTCAATACAGACAGTATTATCAATAATATGGCAAAGGATACTTGCCAGATAAAGGAAAGCATATATAGATGGTATACAGACAATAATCACTGTCCCGTGTTAGAAGTAAAGATAACGCAACAACAAGAAAGAATATTCAAAAGGGAGGTATTTTACTTTGCTCATGACTTTCAGAACCAAATTATTCAGGATGACATGGCTGACAAATCAATGCAAAGCATATACAAAGATTTAACCAGCTTAAATTCTGAGGATAAAAAACCAGGAATCCTATATCATATTACTAAAGAAAAAGGAAACGCTCGGGTGACAATCAGATATGATCTTTATCAGCCAATGAAAATAAAGCTGATTTTAGCAGATCTCCGAGGGTATGTGTTCCAACAGTTGGAAGATGATAATGCGGCAGGCTCTGGCTATTCGATGAGCCTAAACACTAGTGGCCTCAGGAAAGGCCAATACATTATTTATATTATTGCAGGAAATAAGAAATACATAGAGAAATTCAATATATAATGATCATGAGAAAAACAGGTCTTTCAAGATGCTATCTGACAGCAGCAATGATGTCTGTTGTGACAACAGCTGTTGCAGTAGACGGTAATCACCGTGATTTCAGTCCCAAAACGCCAGAGGCAGCAGCCTTCCAGCAGGTGGGAGACATTCCAGTGGGGAACTATACTGGAACGATGAATCTTTCCATACCACTTTATACGATAGAATGTGGCGACCTGAGAGTGCCCATCAGCCTTGACTATCTGGGTTCAGCCATCCGTGTGGATCAGGAAGCTACATGGGTTGGCCTTAATTGGATGTTGAATGCTGGAGGAGCGATAACCACAAGACTTTCAAATACCTCAGACCAATTAAATCCTCTCCCGGGATATATGGAAAGTGCATGGCGATATGTGCTCAATCATTTGGATATGCATATCGCACACCCTACCGCAAGTTATAACCAAAGGATAACCTACAAATTTGACGGCTATCATCCCATACGTGGAAGATATGGCTATGAATGGTTTGAACAGGCACTTGCACCTGTTGACACGACAAACTTTCCCAACGATATCCCCCATCAACTGTATGCTGACATCCTGACATACGGCAATGGTGAATCCCCAACCTACAATGCTAATTTCCTCGGACATCATCTGAGTTTCATTTGGGATAGACTGGAAAAGGAATTTTTCATAACAGGAAATGCTGATGGATGCAGAATCTCAGGTAGTTATTCTAGCCCCATCATAACTGATGGCAATGGTATTGTATATGAATTTTACGCGATGGAACAAGGTTATCCGGAAGGAACTAATGTAAACCCGAATCTTATTCATTATGACAGGACTTTCTATCTGACAAAGATAATATCTCCAACGGGAAAAACCATCAACTTCGCCTATCAAAACTATGGTGTAACACGTCCCGTATATAAGGTAAATGAGACAATCTATGACAGTAATTATCCTTCAGCCATTTTATATGCAGCAGCAACTAATAATACGATTAAACTGGATAATGTTGGCTCTGGTGGAAGCCATGTTTTGCGAATGTTGTCACCTTATTATAATTTTCAGCCGATGCGTTTAGACAACATTACCGTAGACGAAGACGGTGACGGGGCGTATGAAATGAAAATCAAGTTTAACTTGAATACGACAGCCAGACTAGACATACGGGGAACAGACTATAGCCTGAATAATTTTGAAATCTATAAAAAACTAGCTAACGGAACGGATCAATTGCTGAAAAGATTCAAGTTCCAGTATAGTTATTTCCCCCAAAATACTACAGGAGGTAATGTCGTAAAAGAACTACTTGGCACATCTACTTACAACAATTGGTTCAACAATAATGATGATTTTATGTATTACCGCCTAAAGTTAGAAAAGGTGTGGGAAGAAACGATGGACGGGTCAACATTAAAAGTGAAACCAGCCTATTTGTTTAACTATTCCTCTCAAGAATTACCTTGCAAGGCGTCTGCGGCTATAGACTATTGGGGATATTATAATGGCAAGGAAAACAATACGGGCTATGGAAGCAATAACGGTTCCTACCATACACTCATCCCTAAAGGATGGGATGTGCTAACATATGACAATGCATTGAACTTCCCTGACTCCTACCTGAGTACGCACGGTGCAGACCGTCGTCCAGATGTCACGTATGCACAAGCAGGTATGCTTACCTCCATGACCTATCCAACAGGTGCAACAGCCTATTTTGAATATGAAGCAAACACTTTTCGTAACTATGACTACTTTGACGCAGAGCATACGAGTAAAACTCTCTCGTTTACACCATTTACAGTCTATTCATGCAACGCGCCCAACTATAGTCCCTCAGGTTCTAATATATATAATGGAATGAACATTTTTACTGTCAATACGACAGCAGAGTTTGATTTACACACAATATATATGAAAAGTGATCAACAATCGAGGTCATATTGGCAAACGATGCTTTCGTCTCCAATATTGTTAATTAAGTATGTAAATTATGGAAACCAGATAGAGTCAACTTCAACTTATCCTTTGCTCCCTGCTGACACACTCGCTTCAACAGGCCTATTAAAAAAGACATATAGAATAACACTTAGTCCTGGAAAATATAAACTTCAGATAGCAGCACTCAATAATTCCACATATCCCGCTGCATTTTATGAAGTCCAAGCCCATATTGACATCGTTCAACCAGATTTTGAAACCCAAGGCGCAGGAATCCGCATCAAGTCAATCAGTCATGTCAGTGAGGGTGAAACCACGGTAACCAATTACACATATACTCAAGAAGACAATACGAAATCGTCAGGGCTGTTGATGGCACCAGCCATTTTTGCCCGTCAGAAACTATTGATATACCAAAACGGACAGTATCAGGAAATCAACGGAACACCTGTTTATCCTCCGACACCTTCTGAAATCCTATATTGGACGGCAAGTGGCGACAACCTCACGCCACCAGCTGCCAATAACGTCTGCTATGGCAGGGTGACCGTCACCAAGAGCGGTGGCTCGGACAGTAATGGAATGAGCGTGTTTGAATATAACAATTCCCGATGGGGTGATGGTTCCATGTGGGATTTCATGCGCAGAGTAGAGAACCCACTCAATGGCATGCTGACAAACCAATATGACTATAACAGTAATGGTCAACTAGTTCATCAGATCCATAACACTTATCAGATGAACTGCGTCTCATCACGCCTCAGGAATGCTGTTGTGGAGAATGTCTATTATGGCCCATCGAATGTTACAGGTGGTAACGGGGTCAGTTCCTTTAATGCCTATGCTGCTGTACTTAATGGCGGATGTATGATGATATACCTCTATCCCTCAGTCCAATTTTCTGTGGATAAAATTACGACAACGAATAGTGATTATGTTAGCAACAATGTCCTATCTTCCACACGTGAGGTTACTTATAATCAGGAAAACCACATGGAATCATTGATTCTAGAGAACACTTCCCGTTCAAATGAATACATACAAACTGAAATGCTTTATCCAACGGACTATACTAATTATAGTATCGCAACCGCTTTAAGCGAAAACCATATCATCAATGTGCCTATGGAAGTGGTGAAGTCTATAGACTGGGGAGGGACAAAGTATGTAGCTGAGGCAGAACGTATGGAATATACTTCAGCAGGACTTCCGACTAAAATCTATTCATTGAAGACAACAGGTCTGACTAGAAACAGTTTTACGTTGTCAAATGCTAATAGTAGTTATTCCAATTACGAGAAAGTAGAAGAGATTAGCTATAATAGTCTTGGAAAACCCCGTACGGTGACAGAGTATGATAATGTTCCGACTACCTACGTCTGGGGCTATAAGAGCATGCTTCCCGTTGCCGTTGTCAAGGGGGCAACTTCCAGTCAGGTACAGTCGGCTTTTGGTAGCGCAGCCAACTGGAACAACTTTGAGACGGCTACCACTCCAACCATGACGCCTTCGGTTCTTCACTCAACACTCTCAGGTATCTCAGGTGCTCTTGTTACCGTCTACGAGCATCTTCCCTATGTTGGAGTGGTCAAGATGATTGCCCCGAATGGCGAGACCACCACTTATGATTACGACTCTTTTGCCCGGTTAATTAAGATCACCGACCATAACGGTGTTATTTCCAATCAATTCCAGTATCATTATAGAAGAAATGAGTAAAACAATGAGAAAGACAGTTGTCACCTTATTATATATAGTAGGGAGTGTGTCAGCTACGGCACAGAGCACGCAGAATTATGTTATGAGTCAGGCACGCAATACCAACAACGCGCTGATGACCACATATCAGTATTATGATGGAATGGGCCGCCCCTTTGAAAAAGTTCAGGTTGGCGTCACATCTACCAACAAAAACCTCATCTGGCTCACAGATTACGACGGATTGGGAAGGGAAAGTAAAGAATGGCTTCCCTATGAGAATAGTTCTTCTTATTTGTCTGGCTCCACAGTCAGATCATCTGCTGTGACATCCTATTCCGACCAGAAACCTTATTTACAGAATGTTTATGAGGCTTCTCCACTAAACCGTATTAATGAGGTCAAGGAGCAGGGGCAGCTATGGCATTCGCACCCCAAGCAGATAGAATACTTACACAACACAACTTCTTATCCGCTTAGCTGTAAGGATTATAAAGTTAACATTTCTGGTACAGTAAGTATGAATGGAATCTATGGAGCCGATATGCTCAGTGTAAAGAAAATGACGGATGAGGATGGACATATCACATATGAATTCCGCGACAAAAAGGATCGTCTAATCCTGCAACGGTGTATGCTCAGTACAGACAATAGTGCTGACACCTACTACGCCTATGACTATAGGGGAAATCTCTGCTATGTGCTACAACCGGAATACCAAAACAATGCAGACCTCAATTTATTTGCTTTTCAATATAAGTACGATTCACGACATAATGTCATAGAAAAGAAACTACCTGGGGCAGACCCAATTAAGTACGCTTATGATAAAGCGAACCGTCTGATTTTCTCCCAAGATGGGGTGCAGCGACAGCAATATTGTTTGACGTTTATGTTGTATGACATACACGGAAGGCTTGTATTAAAAGGATCAAGTACTAGTGTGACGCTACCAAATGTCTCTTCAACTTTTGTCTATGCCAACAAGGGTACAAGCGGGGGTATTGGGACGAGTGGATATACAACAAATCTGTCTTTGGTAAGTCCCACGGTAGAACAAGCGCACTACTATGACGACTATACTTTTAAGGTGAATGCACTCGGATTCGGAAATTCTTCTTTTACGGCAGGTACAGTCAGTGCCAAGGGACTAGAAACGGGAACAAGGATAGCGACATTGCAGAGTAACCCCTCTAACTATTATTCTGTAATACACTATGACATTAAGGGTAGAAACACCAAGACTGTGTCCACCAATCAACTAAATGGCACGGAAACCGTGACCACAACTTATGGCTACACAGACCTGCCACAGACTGTGACCCATGTACATACAGCCTCAGGCTTGTCGACACAGACAGAGGTAATGACATATACTTATGATCAGGCTGATAGGGAACTGACAGTCACGCACAAACTTAACAACAATGCCACCGTTACCTTGAAGAACAATAGTTATGACAAATACGGCAGATTACAAACATGCAACCTGATGAACAGTGAGACAGTGACCTATGGCTATAATATCCGCAGTTGGCTGACAAATATCTCTTCAACAAACTTCACTGAAAGTCTCTTATATTTTGGAACTCCCAATCAGTGCTTTAATGGCAACATCTCCCGCATTATATGGAAGCAAAACTCAGCCAGCACCACGCGTGGGTATGACTTTACGTATGATCCATTGAACCGTCTGACTTCCGCCGTTTACGGCGAATCTACCAACTTGCAGTCAAATGTGAACCGGTATACCACAAGTTATACTTATGACAAGAACGGCAATTTCCTGACCATCACACGCAACGGTCTCAAAGATGGCAGTGTGTATGGTCTTATAGATGACCTGACGTTCACCTATGATGGCAATCAGGTGACCAAGATAGAGGATGCTGCAATCGATCCGACCTATAATGGTGCTTTCAATTTCAATGACGGTGCGAGCCAGACCGACGAGTACGTTTACGACAAAAATGGCAATCTGACAAAAGATTTAAACAAGAATATTTTGTCAGTTCAATATAATTCACTAAATTTGCCGTCGCGTATCAATTACGTGACATACACTTACAGTGCGGAAGGAGAGAGGCTGACAAGTGTCTTCAATGTCGGCACAGGCGGTTACAGTGAGATTTACTGTGGCAATATCATGTACAACAACGGCACGCTCAAGCGCATACTTGTCGATGGCGGCTTCATAACTTTCAGCGGCAGTACGCCAGTCTACCATTATTACCTGAAGGATCACCTGGGGAGCAACAATGTGGTGGTGAATGCCAGCGGGACTGTTAAGCAGGTAAACAATTACTACCCCTTCGGCGGAATCTCCGGAGAAAGTATAAGCGGCAGCCTTCAGACCTTCAAATACAACGGCAAGGAGTTTGACCGCATGAACGGCTTGGACTGGTATGACTACGGTGCCCGTCAGATGAGTCCGGATATTGGCCGCTTTACCACGATGGACCCGATGGCAGAGAAGTATTATAGCGTTAGTCCGTATGCGTATTGTGGGAATAATCCTATAAGATATAATGACTTTTGGGGATTAGAACCACAACAAGAACATATAGTTGATGGAGGTTCTCTGCCTGAGGTAACTATTTCAAGCCGAAGGAAAGTTATGCAACCTGTTTCCGGCTTTTGGGATAATTTGAACTATTTTTTGTTTGGAAGATCTTACACTGCAAAAGTAAAAACAAATTATCTGTCATTTAATATCACATATTCAGTTGATAGGGATGGGTATATTGTTGGTGTTAAGCCAATTACTGGTGAAGCCCCAGTTCCTTCAAGATCTGGTTTGTCACCGTCAGAAATAAAGAAATTGTTGAGTTCTGGAAATAAACTATTTAAGAATGGTTTAACACTATTTGGACGTGCATTAAAAAAACATGGTGATAGAACTCCTACTAAATTCCCAAAAGCAGTAGGAACAATTAGTGCAATTAATCAACAAGCAGAAAATGTTGCAAAAAAAATTCTATCAGACCCTGCCATAGAGAAAAATGTATCAAGTGGATCTTTTATGAATAGCAGATATGGTGGTGATGTTACAAACTATTTTAGTTCTGATGGCAGAGGAATTAGATTTAACAAGGAAGGTGATTTCATAGGTTTTATCGAAAAAAACATAATAGAAAATGAATAAATTAAAAACAATAACAGCAAGCCCTGTTGATAGAGAGGATATCGTAATTGAAGTATATTATGAAAATTGTTTTT
>Ga0247611_10009805_pt1 | contig 11404 bp, 10 predicted proteins | sample 177DNAGHGhighgp2_FD_192422 | JGI IMG/M metagenome (GOLD analysis project Ga0247611, IMG submission 192422) | Sheep rumen microbial communities from Palmerston North, Manawatu-Wanganui, New Zealand - 1770 DNA GHGhigh gp2 | ecosystem: Host-associated > Mammals > Digestive system > Stomach > Rumen... | reverse complement strand
GCAGCAGAATGTAACCATCGATGGCGAAGTGCAGTTCCAGGGCAACTACACGTTGACACACAATAGTCAGAGGCTCTCAGACATTGTGCGCCAGGCTGGTGGTCTGACGAAACGCGCTTATCCCCAAGGAGCAAAGCTCTTGCGACAGATGACCGACGAGGAGCGCGACCTTATGGAGACCATGCTCCGTACGGCTCAGCGTAACTCAGGAAGTGACTCTATCGACGTTAAGAAGCTCTTGACGCTGACCACCTTCCCTGTAGCCATCGAGCTCGACAAGGCTCTTGCCAATCCTGGAAGTGACGACGATCCGATACTCAGAGAGGGCGACCGTATTGTGGTGCCAAGATATACCAGTACGGTGAGTATCAACGGTGAGGTGCTCTATCCGAACACCGTTAGATTCAAGGAAGGAAAAGATGCAGAGTATTACATCAATCTTGCAGGAGGAGCCACATCTACAGGTAAGAAGTCAAAGACTATCATCATCTATATGAATGGCATGGTGGCCAAGGCAGACCGCAAACATAAGCCTGCCCCTGGATGTCAGATTGTTGTGCCAACCAAGCGCAGAGCCCGCCAGATGGGTCTTGCCGAGTGGCTCACCGTCGGCTCGAGCACGGCATCGATAGCAACAATGATAGCCACAATTGCTAACCTTGTGAAATAAAGAGTTATGGAAGAAAGAAAACCTATAGACATCTCAAACATCATAAAAAAGTTGTGGCCAAATAGGAAGAAGTATTACTATGTATTGCCCGCAACATTGATTATCACATATCTGTTTATAGTATGTATACCTCGTTATTATAGCTGTAATGTAAGTCTGGCTCCAGAAACAGGCGGAACATCAGTTTCCGGCTCAATCAGTTCACTTGCTTCCTCTTTTGGAATTGGGGGATCTTTGGCGAAATTGAATTCCCAAGACGCTATTTACGCAGAAATATATCCAGATGTAATAAACTCGAAGAAATTCATTGCCGAATTAATGCCTGTTGAAATAAAGACGAAAAAAGGCGATGTAAAATGCAACTACTACACTTATCTGCGTGATTATCAGAAAGCTCCTTGGTGGGAATTCATTTGGGGGACGATAAGAGAATGGATAAGTCCCACCCCCAAAGATGAATACAACGGGAAAGATAAAATATCTGTATTTGAGCTAACAAAGTTGCAGGACGATTTATTCAAACAAGCGCAAGGAAACATTAAATGCACTTTTGATAAAAAGACCGAAATAGTTTCTATTACAGTATATGACCAAGACCCACTAGTATGCGCAATAATGGCAGATTCTACCTGTAAGAAACTACAGGACTTTATAGTCGCATACCGCACTAGCAAGGCTCGTATCGACTATGAATATTACAAGAAATTATGCGAAGAAAGTAAGGCAGAATATGAGAATGCACTTAACAGATATGCCTCAAGTGCTGATGCCCACACAAAAACAGTAATGGCAATCTATCAAGCAAAGGTAGAGAGTCTTGAAAACGAAATGCAGGCAAAATACAATATTTATAATTCAATAAATACCCAGTTACAGACTGCCAGAGCGAAACTTCAGGAAGCAACGCCTGCTTTTACAATCATCGAGAGTGCATCTGTACCCATAAAGCCAGCAGGACCTAAACGAATGATTATCTCCATAGCCATGATGATCTTATCATTCTTTGTATTGTCTGGGTATATTCTATTAAAGAGCAAATAGAATTCTGCCTATGTTGATGCATCTCATCATTGCCTTACTGTTCATCATAACAGTGTTCCTGGCCTTTGCTGAAGACAACATGGAGAAATCCCACAAGATTATTATTCTTGTGGGATATGCGATATTCATGATAATCCTTGCTGCCACAAAAAGTATTGACAACACAGCGGATGCAAAGAGCTACGAACAGATGTTCTACGGAAATGATGACATGATAACTGAAATAGCTACTGAACCAACATATATATACCTCAGCCGCATAGTTTTGGCCATGGGGGGAACAGTATGGGTGATGTTTTTCATATATGCAATTATCACCATACCTGCGAAACTAAAGGCACTAAACGACTTGACCCCATATATATTCACTGCTCTGATGGTGTACATACCTGTATATTTTGAACTTCACGATATGGTGCAAATCAGAGCAGCAGCTGCAGCCACTTTTCTGCTTTCCTCATTAATTCCACTATCCAATAAACAATATTTAGTTGCCGGTTTATTAATGGTAATAGCTGTACTTTTCCACTATTCCTCTCTTATCTTTTTACCATTCCTATTACTGGGCAATAGAAAGCTAAGTACAACATGGAGGATTGGACTGGCAAGTTTTGTTGTGCTCTGTTTTGTTATGTATCTTACAGGAAGGGACATTTTCCACCTTATACCATCTTCTTTTGTCAGTGGCAAAATCGACGTCTATCAAGATACGTCTGAGAGAGGGGAGTGGGAAATGGCTTTATTATATAAGAATGTATACTACATGATAGAGTTTGTTCTTCTGTTTGTCTGCCTGTATTATTACGACTATATCGTAGAGAGGGATCGCATAGCACCGCTTATCATCAACATCTTTGCTGCCAGCATCCTAACCCCCATGCTCATTTCTTCTGTACCTATAATCGCCACAAGGACAAGCGACCTATATGGTATTGTGGACGGAATAGTATTTACGTATTTATTACTTCTTATAAGTCCAAGATATGCGGCCAAGGCCTGTATTGCGATTGTTGGCATGTATATGATAATATATAATATGATCGTTACAGAATACTTTACATAAGATTTCGCGATGTTGAGTATAATAAAAGAGTTTCCATCTCATGCAAATGGCCGGCGATCACGTTTTCTGTATGCCAACATAGCATCATCCTTTATCATCAAAGGATGGTCGGCTATAGTATTGCTGATGATGGTACCCCTTACGCTTGACTGTCTGGGAACATATCAGAATGGCGTATGGCTGACCATAAGTAGTATGCTGGTATGGATAGACCAGATGGATATTGGTCTTGGCAATGGCTTACGTAATCAGATAGCCACCTATATGGCACATCAGGAATTACAAAAAGCACGAATAATAGTAAGTTCAACAATGGTCATGCTATTATTCATTGCCATTCCTATTCTGCTAATCCTACTTGCAGTTGTCTGGAGTATGGATGTCTACCTCTTCTTGAATGTCAGTTATGAAGCCATTCCAGAGCTACGAATAGCCCTTCTTTCTGCAGTCACATTGGTCTGCATGACTTTTGTGCTTAAATCCATAGGAAATATTTATATGGGATTGCAACTACCTGCTATTAGCAATCTGCTAATAGCCATAGGACAGACGATAGCATTGATTGGTACATGGATCCTTTTCTCTCTTGACAATGCCACTTTCTTCAATGTTGTTATTGTAAACACAGCAGCACCTCTGCTGACATATCTTCTTGCCTACCCTATTACCTTTTACAAGTTTTTCCCCTGGTTACGCCCTTCGATGAAGCTGGTAAACTTACAGTCTGCACTAGAGTTAGGGGACCTCAGTATCAAATTCTTTTGGATTCAAATAGCAGCAATTGTGCAATTCATGACAGCAAACATCCTTATATCTAATTTTTTTACGCCAGAGATGGTCACACCATATCAGATTGCCTACCGGTATCTGAGTTTGGTCATGGTGGCATTCACTGTGATATGTATGCCTTTCTGGAACGCCACAACAGATGCATTCGAGCGAGGTGATATAGATTGGATTCAACGCTCAGATCAGCGTATGAATTATATCATCCTAATCATAGCAGCAACTTTGATATTCATGATAGCGATATCACCATGGGTTTATGAGAAATGGATAGGTGACTCATGTGATGTTCCATTTATGATGACTTGCATGATGGCGATCTACATCTTCCTGCTGATACTTAGCATGCGCTATTCCTACTTTTTAAACGGAATAGGTGCACTACGTCTGCAGCTCTATATGACAATTATGACCGTAGTGTTTATCCCAGCATCGTGGGCTGTAAGTTATTACACTCACGATATTATATGGTTTATGGCTGTTATGAGCTTATGTGTTACGCCCAGTATTGTGGTGAATATGATTCAGTTTCATAAGATTTTAAAAGGCACGGCAAAAGGTTTATGGAGAAAATAATGGATAAAATATCAATTGTCACCATCTGCCACAACTGTAAAGCAGACTTAGAAATGACTATGCAGAGCGTATTCTCTCAAGACTATCGATACAAAGAATACATCATCGTAGACGGAGGAAGCACAGATGGAACAAAAGAGCTCTTGAAACATCATGAAGATCAGATTGACCTCATTATCAGTGAACAAGATGATGGTATTTATGACGCATTAAATAAAGGTATAAGTAGAGCCTCTGGCGAGTGGATAATCTGCCTTAATGCTGGTGACATATTCTCTTCAGATCACATCTTAAGTGACATTCTACACGATGGCATTCCTCAAGACAAGTCATTTATATACAGCGATTTGATTATGTACCATGATGACGGAAGCAAGAAACTACATAAAATGGACAGGGCAAAAGGAGATATTCACCATCAGAACGCTATATATAGGAAAAATCTCCATGAGCAGTATGGATATTACATCGTAACCCATCCTTATATTGTCAGCGACCTAATCTTTTTCTTATCTATTCCTGAGGAAAAATACCTCAAAACAGACGGTCCGATAGCATACGTCAAGTATGGTGGCACCTCCAGCAATATTTGGTGCGCAGAACAGTCTTGGGCTGCTAAGGTTATTTTTGGTTATGATACCATTCCTTTAATTTTTCTTCGTGATATCCGTATGCGCTTTGGACTATGGCGTAGAAAGATAATACGGCATTTTTTATCGGCAACCTATTTTTGAGTACTAAATGAGAAAAAAGTGAATGTATCCATCATTATAGTCAACTATAACACGCTACATGTTCTTAAGCCGTGTATCGACAGCATCGTAAATCAGACACACGATGTCGAATACGAGATTATCGTTGTGGATAATGGTTCCACTGACGGTTCTATAGAGGCATTGTCTACCGACGAACGAGTAACGTTGATTCCTATGGGTGAGAATTTGGGATTCGGACGTGCCAACAATCAAGGACTTAAAATCTCCAAGGGAAAATACATTTTCTTTCTCAACTCTGATACATTGCTTAAAAATAATGCCATTAAGATGTTTTACGACTTTGCAGAGAATTATCAAGGTCGTCTGGGAGCCTTAGGATGTATTCTTGAGGACAGGAAAGGCAATAAAATCCACTCACATGGTAAATTCCGCAAAATGAATGACGACATCCTGGAGTTTCTCTGGATTCCTATTCTTAAAGGTCTTCATCTTTATCGTAAACCTATAAGAGAATATCCTGAGCAATGGATGAAGGTAGACTATATAACAGGTGCAGACCTTTTTGTCAGTCGTAAGGTACTTGATACTTGTGGTACCTTCCACCCAGCTTTTTTCATGTACTATGAAGAATCTGAATTAGAGCTCCGCTTTAAAAAGTACGGCTATGACAATATTCTTCTAAATGGTCCACGTATTGTTCATTTGGAAGGTGAAGGAAGCAAAGAAGGTAAAAGCTCAAAATTCATCCATGACACTTTCCGACAAGAAAGGAGTTTGTACATATTCTTCAAGTTGACAGAACCCAGATGGAAGTATTATCTTTATCGTATCGCTCATACAGTGCTGAGACAGACAGTATGGCTGAACCCTCATGTATCATTTAAGGATAAATGGTTGTTTGTCAAACAACTTTTCGTATCTATTAAAATCTGAGAATATGAACATACTCGTTGACGGTCGTATATGGTCTCTCTACTCTGCTGGCATTGGTTCATTCTTTACTGGAGCTATCTTGGAGTGGGCTGAACAAAAAGGCGAGGACACTTTTTACATATTTCTTCCAAAGGGACTCGACACGAAATATGAATTACCGTCTCTACCCAATAATATCGTAATACTGGATTACTCAAGGCGATATTTCAAGAAACTGCCAAATATCATTATCCTTCAGCTGCTGATACCATATCTGTGCCGTAAGCTGCACATCAGTTTCTATTACTCACCTGTTCCCCACTTGCCATACTTCATACCAAATAATGTGAAGACAATGGTGACTGTACATGACGTTGTCAACATTGAGATGACTCATACAATGGCATGGACAAACCGACTCGCATCAAGTATATTCTTTTCACAAGCAATCAATAAGGCTAACTTTTTGTGGACCAATTCACATTACACCAAGTCAAAAGTTGAGGAGTATTTCCCCAAGCGTAGTGCCCATGAGATATTTGTTGGAGGGGCAGTAGACAGAAAAGTGTTTTATCCAAGAATTCTATCTAACAAAGAGCGTCAGAATATCAAGCAAAAATATGGTATCAAAAACAAATTCATACTATTTGTCGGTTCTTTGGAGCCACGAAAAAATTTAAAGTTCCTGTTGGAAATCATTCCTGAACTCTATCGTAAACATAGCATCCAATTAGTTATTGTAGGTGGAAAGAGTTGGAAAAGTACAGAAATCAGGGACATCGTTGAATCCTCTACGTTTATTAGAGAGTCAACAATCTTTTGCGGATATGTTACAAACGAAGAATTAGCCTTACTATATAGCTGTGCCAACTGCTTCGTTTCTGCAGCACTTATGGAGGGCCTCGGAATGCCACAAATAGAAGCACTGCTATGTGGATGTCCTGTAGTAACAGCCAATAACACAGCCATGAAAGAAGTTGTTAATGGCAAAGACGGGGCTGTCGCTGTTGAAGGATATAATCCCAAAGAATGGCAACATGCAATTCTCTCAATGATTAAAGAGCCACAGGCAGTCAACCCACAGCAGTTGGACGATTATAACTGGAAGACTATCATTAGAAATCTTAACAACAAATGCTTTATATTAACGGAAGATTCCTGACACGGCCTATGACTGGTGTAGAGCGTTATGCCTACAACATGTGTAAGGCGATGGCAGAAAATCATCTGCCATTCACCATCATCTGTCCACATAGTCCCATTCAAGAGTGCTATAATATAAGCATTCTGCCGATTATTAAATATGGATATGGAAGCTCTCACTTCTGGGAGCAATGTATCTTGCCTTTTTTCTTTATTAACAAGAAGAATTACATGATAATCTGTTTTACCGGTTTAGGGTCTATCTTTATCAGAAATAAAATAATGACCATACATGATCTCTCATTTCTTGAGAATCCAAAATGGTTCTCACGATCCTATTTCTTGTGGTACAAACTGATGACGCCCATAGCTGTCAAAACCTCTAAGCACATCATTACTGTTAGTGAGTACTCCAAACGAGAAATCATGAGATTCTACCCATTTTTAAAGAGTCAGAATATCAGTATAATTCATAATGCAACAGACAAAAAGATTTTCTATTCTCAACCTAAGTCTTCTGCCACAACTGATTGCTTTGTATTAGCAGTATCATCTCTTGATCCTCGCAAAAACTTCAACCGCCTTATTGAGGCATTCAGCGGAATTAGCAACTGCAAATTATATATTGTAGGGGCACGACATCACGTCTTCACCAAACAAGACAATAATTCTTGCGGACAGGATAACATATATTACCTAGGAAGAGTTACGGACGAAGAACTCGCAAGTCTTTACAACCAAGCAGTCTGTTTCATTTTCCCATCATTATACGAAGGTTTTGGACTTCCTCCTCTTGAAGCCATGTCATGTGGATGCCCTGTACTTGCATCGGACATCCCTGTTATACGTGAGGTATGTGGAGAGGCAGCTCTGTATTTTGACCCATATAATGTGAACGATATAAAATGTGCCATCACACAATATTTAAATGAATCTGACGTTATTAAAGAAAAGATGCGTCAGAAAGGCTTCTCTAACATTCTACGTTTTTCATGGGAGAATTCCGCGCAAGAATTAGCGAAGATTATTGAAGAAGTCTGGAAGAAACAAAAGGATTGCGAATGAAGAAAACTATACTCCAGATTGCTAAATACTATTACCCCGTAGAGGGAGGAATCGAAACAGTAACAAAATACATGGCTGAAGGACTTACAAGTTTTAATAACTATGTGGTTTGTTTCAGTCAGGATGGCATTACCAGGATGGACGAAATCAATGGGGTGAAGGTATATCGTATTGCCCCTTCGATAAAGATATCCAGCCAGGATATCGCTTTCTGTTACTATCATTATCTGAAAAAGATTATCTACGAGGTTCAGCCCGATATCATCCTGCTGCATTGTCCTAACCCCTACCTCTACCCTATCACGTCGAAGTTAACCCCTCCCGACACAAAGTTAGTGCTGCTTTGGCATTCCGACATTATAGGAAAAGGACTTATATATCATCTTACCAGCATCTTTGAGAAAAGAATTCTCAAAAAGGCAGACCTGATATTAGCAACAAGTCCAAACTACATCCATCCCTCAAGTCCGATATACTCATACCGTCACAAGGTGAAAGTAATACCAAACGGTATTATAAAAAGTGACTTCCAATGGAAGTTAGGTGACGAGTCAGTCGTAGAGGATATCAGAAGGATGTATCATCACAAGAAGATTATTTTTTTTGTCGGCCGTCATGCCGCATATAAGGGCATCAACTATCTTATTGAAGCAGAGAAGTATATCAAATCAGACTGCATTATACTTATTGGCGGTAGAGGGCCAGAGACTGAGAACCTCAAGAAATCCACCAAATCAGAAAGGATAAAGTTCGTTGGACGTATCCCTAATGAATACCTAAGGTGCTACTATTATGCTTCTGATATTTTTGCATTCACGTCCTGCACAAAGCAAGAGGCCTTCGGCATAGCACTTGCAGAAGCTATGTATTGTGGTAGTGTGCCTGTAACCTTTACCATTGAAGGATCTGGAGTAAACTGGGTATCTATTAATGGTCAAACAGGCGAAGAGGTTCCATTGGGCGATGTCAAAGCATATGCCGTAGCTATCGATAAGCTCTTAAGGAAAAAGGACTTATATTACAAATACGCAAGTGCTGGTAAGGATCGTATCATAGATATGTTTACGTCAGAGAAATCAAATATTGAGATGGATAAAGTTCTTCAAGGGCTCTTCCCTGAAGCCACATCGAAAAAGACGTATAAAAAAAGAAACGTAGTCTGATATTGCTTATGATAATATATCTACTCGGAGCATTCATACTAAGTACAATTTGCGGGTTTGTATTCACGCCCGCAATACTTGATTTCTGCAAGCGAAAGAACTTGTACGATGTTCCAAGTGTCAGAAAGGTTCATAAGACATATGTGCCCCGTCTTGGAGGCATATCTTTCATTCCAAGCATGATGACATCTTTTGTTGTCATACTTTCGTTCTTCGCATACTCCAGAGAACAGCAGATCGTGGTGAATATCTGGAGTGCAGGATTTCTTATCGGAGCGATGATATTATATATCGTAGGAATCATCGACGACCTCATTGGTTTGAATGCAAAAACGAAATTCTCCGCCCAGATAGCAAGCGCTTGTATTCTTCCATTTGCTGGATTATATATTAATAATCTCTATGGACTGTTTGGTATTTATGAGATACCATATTACATCGGCATTCCGCTTACAATATTCATAATCGTATTTATCGACAACGCAATAAACTTAATTGACGGCATAGATGGTCTCGCATCCGGATTATCAGTATTAGCATTGATAGGATTCCTTGCTTATTTTATACATTATGGTGTCTTTATGCACTCTTATTGCATTCTGGCAGCTGGCCTTATTGGTGCGCTGATGGCTTTTATGTATTTCAACCTTTATGGTAAAACAGAAAAGAACACTAAACTATTCATGGGCGACTCAGGAAGTCTCACACTTGGTTTTTCTTTAGGATTTCTTGCCATTAAATGTGCTGTTGATAACACAGCAATATGGCCTACACGACCAGAAGCGATCATTGTACCTCTGTCACTTCTCTTTGTGCCCGCAGCAGATGTCGTTAGAGTGACAATATATCGTATATGGCATCATCAGCCACTATTTAAAGCTGACAAGAATCATATACACCATAAACTGATGCAGGCCGGTATGACTCAGCATCAGGCATTAGGAAGTATCATCTTCCTTGCTTTACTAATAGATATCGTCAATTATTGTCTGTTTGCACAAATAGGAGGCACATTCACCTTACTTGTTGATATCATAATCTACTTTATTCTCAACCTTAGTGTCAATTATAAGAAGAACCATGAAACGTCTCTTTGATATCATCATATCAGCCTTGTGCCTGGTGTTATTCTCGCCTCTGATAATATCCTGCTATATTATTATCAAAATAGGAGGTGGGCCTGCGTGTTATAAGCAAGAGCGCATAGGTCTGCACGGTAAACCGTTTTTCATTTACAAATTTCGCAGTATGGTTGTTGATGCTGAGAAGGAAGGAGCAGAACTGCTTCAGAAAGACAACGACCCCCGGCTAACCAAGATCGGAAAATTTCTCCGTTCCCATCATCTTGACGAGTTGCCACAACTGTGGAATGTCTTCATTGGCGATATGTCGTTTATTGGTCCAAGACCAGAGCGGAAATACTATATCGACAAGATTATGGATATTGATCCCAGGTATGAGAAATTATATCAAATACGTCCAGGAATAACAAGTTATGCAACTCTCCACAATGGCTATACTGACACTATGGAGAAAATGCTACGTCGCCTGGAATTGGATCTTTACTATCTTGACCACATGTCATTATGGATGGATATAAAGATATTGGTGAAAACATTTTGGAGCATCGTCTCTGGCAGAATCTTTTAATTGTAAAAAGTATGTTATATGAGAAATAAATATATTCTTCCAATTGCCTTTCTGGTCTGTTCTGGAGCCATAACAGCCCAGGACTCGCTTAAGACACATATCAACTACGATATGACTGCCGAAGTATTTGCTGGCACAGGTGATTACAACGCCTACCAGTTGGTTACAAATAGGCACCATGCCGTAAGTACACGTTCCAACACAGCCTATTTACGAGGAGCAATCAATATAGATCACACTCTGGCTAAAGATCTTGTATTGTCAGGTGCTGTCGATGTAATAGCATCAATACATGCAGACAATAAAGTCTACCTGCAACAATGTTATGCCAATCTCTCATACAAGTCATTCTTCATCGAGGCAGGCTGCAGAGAGAAGGATCAAATTGTACGAGATAATCTGCTCTCAATAGGTTCGTTTGTCAAAGGCACTAATGCGAAACCTATACCCCAGATTCAATTAGGCACCAAAGGCTTTTGGGATTTGCCATATACCAAAGGTTGGGTGCAGGCAAACTTTGCTGGCGGATACGGGAAATTGCTTGATAGCGATTATAGAGAAAAGGCATTTAATAAATCTCCTGAGCCCAGCATCAACCCGTTGTATGCCACAGGCCAGT
>Ga0247611_10009804_pt1 | contig 11409 bp, 11 predicted proteins | sample 177DNAGHGhighgp2_FD_192422 | JGI IMG/M metagenome (GOLD analysis project Ga0247611, IMG submission 192422) | Sheep rumen microbial communities from Palmerston North, Manawatu-Wanganui, New Zealand - 1770 DNA GHGhigh gp2 | ecosystem: Host-associated > Mammals > Digestive system > Stomach > Rumen... | reverse complement strand
ATCTTTCTCTCTGATCGCAGAAAGAGCGCTTGCTATGCCTCTTCCGGCACAGCCTGTTCCGGGCTCAGGTCCTCCCGACTCGATGCACATAATGCCTTTGTATCCCGTGTAAACGAAGTCTTCTCCAGTCCCATTCAATGCACTGGCAAGGACTGTTGGTATCCTTTTTCCCACAAGACACCTTGTAGTGTCAGCCTTTGGATCACAACCAACTACTGCTACCTTAAGACCCATATCTGCCATAGCTGCAGCAACATTTGTGACCGTTGTAGATTTACCTATCCCGCCTTTTCCGTATATGCATATCTTTTTCATCTGTATAAAGGCCTTTCTGTACTTCTTGAATCCGTTATAGCATTAAGTATATCTTCTATAAGGCAAAGAGTCCCCTTTTTTCCAGCTAAGGGCCTATCGGAAAGGATCACCCTATCAAATACAGGGAAATCATATTTAAAAAGAGGTATACCAAGTTCAAGGCATATATCCCTTTCAAAGGATGATCCAAAGACCATAGCAGCTTCTGAGCTCCTTATCAGATCGTAAACTTCATCCATATCCCTGTGATCTTCTCTTATGGCTAGAACTTCTATTTCCATTCCAAGTTCTGAAGAAAGAAATCTTGCCATTCCTTTTGCCCTTGCTCTGCTGCCTATGACTGCTGCCGGCATACCGTAAAGGCTCTGAATATATGAATAGGATCTTTTGCATTCTTCGGCAGTATATTTCTTGAAGGACAATACTTCTTCTGAATGATCCATTTCAAAATATTTATCCATCACTGACCACAGCTCTTTTGCTCCGGTGAGTCCGTATGGATAGTCTATACACTCATAAGAAATATTGAATTCTTCTTTCATATAATCAGCAAGCTTGATCCCCCGGCCAATGACTAAATTAAGATCGGCATCCGAAGCTCTTTTTATATCTTCTGCAATGCAGGATCCAAAAATACAGCCCACATTTACTTTAGGCTCCAACATATCCCTTATGGCTTTGATATCTGACCTTAAGCGATGATCATCAGCACCAAGTCCAAGTATATTGATGACAGGGATCTTGTTTGGTCCAGTAGTATCCTCATTAGGTCTATTGACATCATTCTTTTCCCTTTCTGATCCATAATCAATCGAAGAACGATCATTAATTAGGGCATCGCCCATCAGCTCTTTTCCTAAAGCCAAAAGAGCATCTTCGTAACCATCATCTATGCTTCCTCTGTATCCTGCAGCCTCAATGCAAAGGGTCCTTATGCCGCTGCTTTCTTCAAAGCTTTTGCATACAGTCTTTGCATCGTCCTGTATGATATCGCTCACGCAGCCTGTGATGACGAATATATATTTGGGACTATAGAGCTCCGCAATATTATCAAGGGCTTTTTTAAGGGATGCTTCTCCGCCGAATACTACTTCCGAGTCGCTTATGACTGTACAGGTCTGCCTTACATCTGTCATGTCGCAGGCTGTAAAATGAAGGCCCATAGTGCTGAAATTACATCCAACTACGGAATGAAGAAGCACTACAGCATCTTTGACTCCCATCAATGCCTGATGAGCTCCAAATAGTTTACATGAATATCCTGCTTTCATCCCTTCTTCTCCAAATTCTTATTTAGCCACATTCTGTTCCACATTTCTCTTGCGGAAGCTGTATTATTATCCTCGTGCCTGGGGTAATTTTCCGTAATGAAATCCATCCTGTTTAGAAGAAGATCATTTCTTTCTTTTGCATTTTTTATCCTTGCAAGAAAGCGCTTTACATCCCTTACATAGGATCCATAGCTAAGAGAATGCATCTCCGATACAGCAGGAACTATGGGTGCTCCTTTCCCTTCCAGGGTAAAGTCGTTCGTTCCTATGACAGCGTCTGCATTTTCAAAACATGCTCTCATCTCTCCTTCTGAGGGATTCATCAGAACTTCAGTCCCTGGAGAATAAATATCGATAGCATCCTGTATCCTGTTCATAAAGCGCTCTTCTGTCTCAGGATCCATCTGCTGATCTCTTCTCATTGTGTCTGTAAAGCGTATGCAAATAGTGCCTATACCGACACTGTAGATCTGCTTGTATGTCTTAAGGGTATATGGAACTGATGACAGTCCTCTGCACACAAGGATGCAGTTATACTTTGAAAGCTCTTCTCTTTCCTTAAGAGTTACCTCAAGAGCTTCCTTTTCTGCCATGTCTACGACTTCTTTCATCTTTTCAGATATACCCAGCTTTTCACCTACATCTTCATAAAAATGTCTTAAGCCATCAAACCCGTCATAACGGCCTCCAACATCCAGGTGCATATAATCAGTGCCATATACCTGTTTCATCCTCTTTGCCCAGCGTATCCTTCTTACAATGTTGAGCTGAGCCGCAGGAGCTTTCTTTAGCTTTTCAAGCTGTGAGCTTGGGATCCAGCAATTCAGTTTGACTCCGGCCTTTCCAAGGAGCTCTTCTATTTCTCTTAAAACAAGGCTCCCTTCGCTTCCCCATCCGACAGTTTCGATGTTTACTGAAAGAGGGATCTTCTCGCAGGGCTCCATGACTTGTTCCACAATAGCGTAGAGAGCCTCCGTAAAACCGCAGCCTTTTAGCTCTATTTCCAGCTTTTCATTTCCGTCGAGCTTCATCTTTGAAAGCTCTTTCAGCCGCCTTGATGCGTAGCTTTTGTCCCTGTGAGAAAAGAGTTCTGATTTGATGCTGACAGCAGGAATGCCTTCATCCCTCAATGTTTTTGCAGCAGTATAAAGGTCTTCGTTCAATATATCAGTTACAGGAGTAGGGATGATCATAATAAGATTTGGATGGTGTTTTTCCCATACCTTTCTTACTGTATTTAAAAGCTTTTCCTCGCCACCATATATGATCTCCTTTTCTGTAAGATCTGTGGTATAGAGATCGAAGAAAGGCATGTGCCTTCTTCTTGCAGAAAATCTGTAGTGATATCCGCATCCAATAGGTCCATGAAGGACGGCAACGACGCCTCCCGACATTTCGCCTATTGCACCTATGCTTCCCGATACTTTTCCGTTTACTCCGTAGGTATGCAGAAGAGTAGAAGGATACATCTTCGTAGATATCTCCTCATTAAAGATCCTCAATGCTTTATTCCTCCAATGTGAAATGTCCATCGCCAACGCTGTATATTCGATCGCATACATTCTCGCAAAGAGCCCTGTTATGGCTTATGAAAAGATATGCCGTGCCATGCTGCCTTTGATACTTTTTCAGTATGTTTATGATCTGGACCTGGGTGATCACGTCCAGCATACTTGTCGGTTCATCAAGAACTATCAGTTTTGGCTCAAGAAGAAGTACTCTTGCAAGAGCAGCCCTTTGAAGCTCTCCTCCTGAAAGCTGGGAGGGAGTCCTGTAAAGATGCTCCTCATAAAGGCCAAAGCCTTTGATATATTCAAGCATGCCTTCATAGGTGTAAGGAAGACCGTACCTTTTGTAGGGCTCCGTCATGCTCCTTAAAAGGACCAATGATGGATTGAAGGTAGTCTCAGGATGCTGAAACAGGATCTGTATCCGCCTTCTCACATCTCCCTTATACCTCATGGATATCTCAGATCCCTCAAAAAAGATCTTACCTGAGCTTGGTTTGACAAGACCTGCAGTCATCATTCCAAGGGTGGATTTTCCACTTCCGCTGTCTCCAAAAAGGCCTACTGTAGAACCTTCTTTTATCTCAATATTTGCTTTATCGACAGCCAGGACTTTGCTGCCGTCGTATCTTTTGCATAAGTCTTCAGTTTTCAGAAGCATACTTCCAGCACCTTACCTTTCTGTCACCAACAGTTACAACAGGAGGAGCATTATTGCAGCGTTCCGTGCAGAAGTGACACCTGTCTCTATATCTGCATCCACCCTGTTCGTCAAAATATGTATCGTGAGGAGGAGCAAATCCTCTGTCTTCATATACCATACCGTTTTCCGGCATTGCATCGATCAGATCTTTGGTATATGGATGTAGCGGATCAGAAAAGATCTCATCTGCACTTCCGTATTCAAGTTGCTGTGCGGCATACATGACGCAGATCTTCTTTGCTACTGCTTTTGCAAAGAGAAGATCATGGGTCACACAAAGAAGAGTTTCATCAGTTAGCTGAGAGAATGTATCTATGACCATCTTTACTCTTCTGTCATCAAGGCCTTTTGTCGGCTCGTCTGCAAGTATATATTTTGCTCCTGCAGATATTCCCATAGCGACCATGGTCCTTTGTCTCATACCGCCGCTAAGCATATGGGGATAAGCATCAGCTATTTCCTTAGCTGGAACAAGATTGAATTTTTCAAGAAGTGGTATGCTTGCAGCTACAGCTTCCTTTTTGGTATAGCCTTTATGTATCATCAGAGGCTCACCCACCTGATAACCTATTTTGTGAAGAGGATTCATGCTTCCGCCTCCGCCCTGCGGGACATAGGATATGACGCCTCCCCTTATCTCATGGAGTCTGTCTGCATTTGCTGTAAGTATGTCCTCTCCATCCAGGAGGACTTGTCCACTGACCTGAGCATTGTTTGGAAGAAGCCTTATGATAGCTACGATGAGGACGCTTTTTCCGCTGCCAGTCTCTCCTACTATTGCTACTCTTTCGCTATCATTTACGTCGAGTGAGAAATCATCTACAGCCTTTACTTTTGCACCTTTGAATTCCACGCTGACGTTCTTTATACTAAGCATCTTCAACTCCCTCCTTCTTTTGAACTCCATAATATCCAAGGAGCATGAATCCAAGAGTTGCAAGGGAAACACATATTATAGGAGGCAGATACCACCATACCATCCTTCTTATGACGCCGTTTTGATAAAAGGCGTAGTGAAGTATGCTTCCCCAGCTCTTTTCACCGAAGTCTCCCAGTCCAAGAAAACTAAGGGATGCTTCTGTCATCATTGCAGATGAAACAGAAAGAGCTGCTCTTGAGAGGATTATATCCCTAAGGTTTGGAAGTATATGCTTGACCATTATGACCATATCGCTCACGCCAAGGGCTTTTTCCATCTTTACAAAAGGCATTTCGCAAAGCTGAAGGACTTTGCTTCTTAATACTCTTGAAGTCCCTGTCCATGCGGTCAGACTGATGGATATGATGATGCTTATCTTGCCCGGGTTCAGATAGGCTATGAGAAGCATTGTGAGCGCAAGGCTTGGAAGTGCCATTGTGATGCTGGTCATGGCTGTTATCAGCTTATCGCAAAAACCTCTGTAGTAGCCTGCCAAAAGGGCTAAAAGTGATGCTACGACCGTAACGATAAGAGATGTGAACATACCTATCAATAGTGAGACTCTTGTTCCGTATATGAGTTCACTTAGAATGTCCTGACCTATATCATTTGTCCCCAAGAGATGTTCTGCGCTTGGTTTTAAATATGGAGTCCCAAGCTCATGTGGATCATATGGAGAAATGATCGGTGCAAATATGGCTACAAGTATAAAGAATAGCGCTATACCAAGGCCCCATTTCATGGCAGCATTCATTTTGAAGGTACTCTTTTTCTTTTTAGTATTCATGGAGTCCCTCCTTGATTCTGGGATCTATGATCCCTATGACAATGTCGCTGAGAAGTGTTGCAAGAACTATACAAATTGCGGAAATTAGGAAACAGAGCTGTGCTGTCGGGAAATCTCTCGTGTTTACCGCTGTATAGAAGAGCTGGCCCATGCCTCTCCACCCAAAAATGACCTCCAGCATCATGGAACCTGAGAGAAGGTTCCCAAGCTGCATGCAAAGAGTCGTAACATATGGAAGTAAAGCATTTTTAACTACATGTTTTCTGAGGACTCCTTTTGATGAAAGTCCTTTTGAATAGGCCGTAACTATATATTCCTCGTTTCTTACTAAAGAAACGTTACTTTTCACATTTAAATAATTGGCTGCTGTTCTGAATAAGACTAAAAGAAATACCGGAAGTACAGCGTGGTGGACTATATCGAGCACCTTAGCAAAGCCCGAAAGACCGCCTGTAGTCATTCCTCCTATGGGGAACCACCTGAGCCTAAAAGCAAATATGACCATAAAGATGATACCTATGCAGTTAGTCGGTATCGTATTGAGGAAGAGCATTACAGGAGTCATTATCTTATCAAAGGTACCGCCGGGTCTCCATCCTGCTGCCATACCCATGAGTGCTCCTAAAAGACCGCCTATAATAAAGGTGGGTATGCTGAGTATCAAAGTCCACTTACAGCTGTTCAAAACATTTTGGATAACTGGTTTGTGGTTTGAATATGCAATGCCAAAATCAAGATTGATGACGCTTTTAAGATAATTTACATACTGAACACTGAGAGGCTGGTCAAGGCCGTATTTTGCAGCGATTATATCGAGCATCTCAGGGTCTTCGTATGCAAGTTCAAAATATCTTTCCTGGCCTACTATGTGCTCAAGAGGATTTCCCGGCATCTTGTGGACCATAAGAAAGCTTATACTGATAATTATAAATATGGTGAGTATAGATATCAGTACGCGTTTAAGTATACGCATATTGGATCCTTTCAAATAATAAAGGAAGACCGAGCGGCAAAGACAAAAGCCCCTGCCGCCGGTCCATATGGTTTAAAAAATGAAAAAAGTTACTTGACCTTTAGATCGTAGAAAGTCTTGTATGTGATGACACCTATGGATGGGAAGAAGTCAAGTCCCTCATATTTGTCAGTCCTGTATGGGAAGAAATAATCCTCCCAGCAAAGGGCGAATCCATAAAGTTCTTCAGACATGATCTTCTGAAGATTCTTTACTGCTGCGATATACTCTTCATCGTTGTTGGCACTCTGAAGAGCTCTGTACGCGTTGTTGAGTGTCTCATCATCAAGAGAGTTGCCCCAGTTGTATCCGCCGGATCCTGCGACTGCTCTGTTGAGGAAGTACCAAATAGCAGTTCTGTAGTTGGCTACGCCGCTTGTAGTATATCCAATGAACAGATCATATTCATTGTTGGTGACCATAGCTTTGTTTGCTTCAGAGCTTGAAAGGCTTTCTGTATCATAAGAAGCGTTGATTCCGATCTTCTTAAGTCCGTCAACTATGACTTCACCAGTTCTGTTGAACTTCTCCTGCTGGGATGCTGTCATCTGAGAGGAAACCTTGTATGTGAAGGCTGTTCCATCGGGCATTTCCCTAAAGCCATCTCCGTTCAAATCCTTGAATCCTGCTTGATCAAGCAGCTTTGCAGCCTCATCACGGTCTGTGTAGAACTTCCAAAGGCTGTCGTCATAACCGGTGTTGGAAGGAGAAATGACTCCGCTTCCAGGTGTCTGACCATATTCACCGCTGAAGACATTACGTACCAGATCCCAGTCGATGGACAGAATAACAGCCTTTCTAAATTCAAGATACTGGTTGTAAGGCTTGTTCATACCGAAAGTAGCCTGTGGATTTCCGCTGTAAGGTGTGCGGCCCGGATCTACAGTATCGTTGTCCTTAATAAGGTCGAGAAGTGTATATGATACTCCGGATGCATAGTTATACATGTAGTCTATCTCACCGTTGGCAAGAGCCATAAGGCATGCAGACATATCTGCATAGGTCTTGAGAGTGATCTTGTCAACAACAAGCTCTCCAAGATAGTTGTTTCCAGGATATGCTTCATAGGTAACGATCCCTGCATCAAGATCCATGCTTGCAAGCTTATATGGACCGCAGCCTACCTGATATCCTTCACCGTTGTAGTCTGCATAGTCCTCTTTGGTAAGATTCTCCCAAATGTGCTTTGGCAGAAGTCTGAAAGTGATAGGATTTGAACGGATGAGATAATATGCATCAGCCTGAGAGAATACAAGGGTGATCTTGTTATCGGCATCTTTTCTTATTTCAGTAAGATTCTTAAGTGTTGATGAACCAAGTACATCTCTTCTCCACTCGAAGTTGAAGATCATATCATCGATGGTAACCGGTTCGCCATCATGCCAATGCTTGTCTGTTGGGAACTCCAGTGTAAGCTCTTTACCATCTTCGGAGATGCTATAGCTTTGGATAAAGTATGGAGCCAGCTCATTGTTCTCATCGAGAACGAACAGAGTGCAGTCTACGATCTGGTTGTATTCAAACTTACCATTGGATCCAGACTGTGAATAGATGTTTACATCTTCTGGCTTTGAGATAGTTCCGATAACAAGGTTTTCTATGTGTTTACCGGAATTTTTTCCTGATCCGCCATTGCCGCATGCAGCTAAGCAAAAGAGCATTGCAATAACCATGATCAAGGAAATCAATTTTTTAGCATTTTTCATTTTGTTTATTAACCTCCCATTGAAAAAAACTTTAGATCTACCCTGAGAAAAGCTGCAAGACTCCGAAAATCTATAAAAGAAAAGACCGCAGAAGCCTGCGGTCAATGTACTTAAAAGAAAAGTATACAAAAATACTGTTTTAGTCTTTGACTCCGGAAGTCCGCAGAGTAAGAAATCATCGCTTTACAGCGAATAGGAACAAATAAGTATTCTGACTTACCGAAGAGATCAAAGGATCTCACAGAAGTTTATTATGCCAAAGACTTTTGGATGGCAAAAAAACATCATTCGGATCACAGCAACGGCCTTGCGTGGGAATAAACACCCAACTTTCCTTATCCGTTCCAAATATTCAATTCTCAGATGTGTGTTATCTTATCTCTTTAGTTAGCCATATGCAATCGTCAAAAACTACAATTTTGTGTTGCAATATTGTTGATAATTGTAACACTTCTTTGATGACTGTAAAAAAACCTCTTGAAAAATAGAGTTTAAGTTCGGTATGATTTGCCTTCTAAATTATTTCTTAATAATTCTTTCTACAATGAAAATACGGAATGTGTAATAATAAATTATGGTCTTTACTTTAAAACCGTTGAATTTGCCACATTTCGTAACATCTAACGATGTGAGAGAATGTCACCTATTTTACTAAAAATAGTGTTTTGAACCGCTGGCAGTCAAGAGGTCAGTGATTCGATTCCCCTACGCTCCGCCAAGAAATAGTGAGCCGAACTTTGTTATCACACTGACAACGTTCGGCTTTGCTGCTTCTATAGAAAAGCTAAACGGATTATACGAAAACTACCGCAGAATGATTGAATGAATAATCATAACTATCAATCCACCTGTTTGTAATTCGAAAGGAGCTTTTCTATGAAAATCAAGCTTGATCGTTATGATCTTTCGATTCTGATAAATGGCCTCAACTCAATGAGGGAACAATACAGCCAGAAGGCCAACGACTACCTTTGCGACCTGATCCTGCGCCTTATTGACATTTACGACAACACCAAACCCAAGCGAAAAGCCAGGATCATTTTTGACAGCAATGAGCTTCATGTGATCCGGATAGTCCTGATCGACTGGCGGAATCAGTTTATAAGCACCAGGCATCCCGGAGCTGCTAACGGAGTCGGTGAACTATTGGTAAAAATATCTTAACAGCATATATCTTCCGATAAACATCCAAGGGTTTCAGGGACAAGGTCCCGGATAAGCTGAATCGATATCTCGATTCGTTGCTTGTTACAGCATGACCGCATATATTGCATGACTCAACACGAAAGGAATGGTTTCGTTATCTTAGACAAATACTTATTCTGTATATTAAACAAGCATGGATCAATCACGCGTGTTAATGTATATAAATTTAGAGTTTCTGCCATATTAATAACTCGAACTGCTGTTTACTCAACCAAAATTCTCCTAAATCACAATTAGATGTCTTTAAACTCTATTTTTCCTCTTCTGAATTCATAAACCTGCGGAACTCAGCCTCTAACTGTTCTCTATCAGGTAAATATAATTGATATCTGCTTACAAACAGCTGATTCGTTATATTCTGAAGTGCATACTTCATAACCAGTTTATCCTCGTAAGCACCGAGCACGATCCCTATCGGTTCTGTATCGCCCTCAGTGTTGACCTCCTCGCGGTAATAGTTCAGGTAGAAATTCATCTGTCCTATGTCCTCGTGTTCTACTTCGCCACGTTTCAAATCAATAAGAACAAAGCACTTCAGTATCCTGTGGTAGAAGACAAGATCAACCTTGTATATCCGTCCACCTATATTGATTTTCTGTTGTCTACCGACATATGTAAAACCCTTTCCAAGCTCCAAAAGAAATTGGCTAAGATTCGTGACAAGCGCTTCTTCCAGATCACCTTCCTTATAGACAGGCAGCTGTGGCAGGCCAGTAAACTCAAAGACATATGGTTCTTTGATCAGATCTTCAGGCTTTTCTATTATCTGACCCTCTTTTGCAAGACGCAGAACTTCCTGTTTATCAGTGCTAAGTGCAATTCGGTGGAACAGCATGCTCTTCATCTGGCGCTTTAACTCTCTTACACCCCAATGCTCGTTCTCTACCTCTTTCTCGTAGAATGCGCGCTCAAGAGGATCATCTATCTTAAGCAGTTCTATATAATGGCTCCAGGTCAATTGGTCAGACAGCGTCTGACTTTTTGGATATGTAATATAGAGCTTGCGCATATACACTATATTGCTTCGACTGAAACCTTCACCATACAGATTTGAAAGGTCACCAGCAAGTCTATCAAGCAAGTTTGAACCATACTCAGCCTTTTCATTGCCACCCTGTTCATACTCAACGATCTGCCTACCGATCTCCCAGTAGGTTTCAACTATCGTAGTATTAACGGCCGCAATAGCTTTTCTTCGACCGTTTTCAAGAGCATGCCCCACATTGTCCAACAGGACATTGTAATCGGGTGAATCAGTTTTGATTGTCTCAATTTTGTCCATAATGTTCACCTTTAAACGCTTATACTATTGCACCCTTACAATTATAGATGCACGCTACCACAGAGCCGGATTTACAAAACACCGCTCTGCAATCCGTACATCCATCTCTTCAGCGTACTCCTTGGCTGAGATCGCCCTGCTTGGATAGATCTTGTTTTCCGGAGCGAACAGCGGCTGCACCCAGTGTCTACCGTTATCATCGACTATACCAATATGGATTATAGCAGAAATAGGACCTGCAATTATAGCATCTTTATGGTAGCAGAATTTCAGTGTAATCGAACTGCCCACCCTGATTTTTCTATCATAGCATTCCGAATAATTCAGAATGTGATTTTCCGCATACCATGTTGCCCTATCTGCCGGAATAATACATGTATCTTTCATAAAAGTGCAGATAACATCAAGGCTAGATTAACCGTTAACTCTAACAAGATCTTTCTGTTTTCAGTTGTGTATTTTACCAACAACTCATCATCGCTACAGTTCAATATTTCTTGCGTTATGGTAGAATATAGACCCTCAGCAGTAGCGAATTCCTTTTCTAGCTGATTGATCAGAACATATCCCCCTATTGTTCCGATGCATTGACCCATGCAGTTTCATATAACATCTTTTCATAGCATAAATCCTTAGGCGAAGATTCGAAAAACCTTTTGTGCTTTCTATCATACACACATAGCTTTTTGTTATGCCCAAT
>Ga0247611_10009803_pt1 | contig 11409 bp, 14 predicted proteins | sample 177DNAGHGhighgp2_FD_192422 | JGI IMG/M metagenome (GOLD analysis project Ga0247611, IMG submission 192422) | Sheep rumen microbial communities from Palmerston North, Manawatu-Wanganui, New Zealand - 1770 DNA GHGhigh gp2 | ecosystem: Host-associated > Mammals > Digestive system > Stomach > Rumen... | reverse complement strand
CGAAGAGGGAGCTTGAGTCTGTGGAATTGGCCCTTAATCATCCTAACGATAGTAATAAATAATTATATCATCGAGGAGGGCGCCCATGAAATATGCAATCATAAATACTGAACTAACCAGTATCGGCTCATCCTTATATACGACTCAGGATACGCTTCTTCTGGCGGCGCATATACCATTCTCCTGCAACCTAACCTTAAGCAAGCTTATGCTCTCTTTCGAGGGTATGGGTAAGAAAAGCAAGGGTCATCAGGAGCCCTTGGAGTATTATGAGTTCACGGATGCCTCCGTTGAGAGGCAGCACTCAACCAAAGCCTATAAGAAAATCACTATCCTTAACCTTCGGGATGAGGATATGGTGATCTTCGACAGCAAGAATGACGCAGACCTATATTGGGAGGTTATATGAAGAGATACGTAGTCGTGACCACCCCCATGCGCCTAGTAAGCCATGAGGACCACGCCGTCAGCCTTATGCCGGACAGGGATGACTATTTCGTGATGTCTCCCCTTGCCCTCGACTTCCCAAAGCTCCCGCAGAACCTCATCTTTGAGTGCCCAACTTACTCGGAGACGGCTTTCGGGGATATGCCTATCATCATACTCTACAAAGCCAGGCTTATCGTCCCAGCTACGCATATGGACGAATATAAGGGCCTTGATGAGAGGCTTCATGGGGAGCTCATTGTAGCCTGCTATGAGGCAGACTATAAAATATTCAACAAACTTGATGAAGCCCTGCTATATGCAGAGATAGCCTAAGGAGGAACTATGGCTACCTATCTAGACAGATACAAACAGTGTCTGGAGCGGATGCAGAGCGAAGGCCTCAGCGAGCTGACCATCAAGGCCAGTGAGCTTGGGGATATCGAGTTCACAGACCGCACCAAGACGATGAATATCCTCTATAACACCAATTTAGGGGAAAGCTACGCCCAGACGAACGTCCTATATGAGCCTGCAGCCCATATAGAAGTCAAATTCCTAAGCTTCGAAGTGGACGGAAACAAGATTTATAGGGCCCATATCGTCATAGATCGGGAGGCTTCGACCGCTTGGAAGAACATCTTCCTGATCCTAGCCAGATGGGATATCTTCATTATGGATAAATCCCAAATCAAGATCAAGCTCTATGGCATAGCCTTGAAGGGCTATATGACCTTCCTTAAGGAGATCATGACTACGGAGGATTATCTGTATCTTCAGGTAGTCCCTAACGATACCCAGCTCATCCCGATAAGCAACATCGAAGCCGAGCTCAGTAGGCTTGGCCTAAACCCTTAATATCCCGCAAACAGGATATTAGAAATTATTTTATCGCGCACCCATCAGCCGTAAAGATGGGACCTACCACAAGGATAAAAGAGTTTCGGCTCTTTTATCCCTTTTCATGGCGAAAGGAGGCCATATGGAAGAAACGACACACATCAAGAAAGCCCTATCCTGCCTTTTGGCTAGCAGAATCGACATATATTGCGATGAGGATGGCACAGTGCTCCACGTCGAGCCTGGAACCCGACTCCCCTGGCAGGATGTTGAGCTCCTCATCGAAAGAATGACCGAGGAGAGCTTCATCAAAGAAGTCCAGGAATATAATATCCAAGGCATCCATCTGTCGAAATTCGGCATGGAGACCATCGATCGCGCCAGCAAAATATACTTTTGCTATGGGCTAAGCACCGCAGCTAAAGAGAAATTGGAGGGGCTCATCCTAGCCTCTGGCTTATTCACCGACAAACTCCGTGGCCGTGCTAGCATAAGGCAGTTCGTGGAGAAGAATGAGCAGCCTTGCGCCATCGAACCAAGGGACCACAATGCCTTCGAGGACCATAGGGGCGAGAATTGCCCTAACCCCTACCACACTATATGCTATATCCTGAAGGATGTTGAGCGGCAATCTAAATTAATATATTTCGATTTCTATGAGCTCGTCTTCGGAGCCGACCAGTCCATCAGATTCGGCCTCTCCATCGAGAGCGAAGAAGATATCGAGAATATGATCTTCCTGGCGAATTCCGGGGAGCTGAGCATGAGTGCACTAGCGAAATGCTTCGCCAATTCCTTGGATCGCGCTGAGCGATTTACGAAGAGCCACCAAGAGCGGATGGCGAAGCTCAAGCCATATATCGACTGCTATGAGCGCTTAGACCCATCCACCAAACTCCTCGTCGAGTTAGAAAGGAACCGCTATAATGAACCCACTTCCGGAGAGTGCCAAGATGGCTGCTGATGCTACATCCGAGATGACCTACATCAAGGATCTCGACTCCCTCATCAACCAAGTCCTATATATCACCGAGTACGACGACGATGGACGCCTCTCAGAGACGCTCACCAATAACGTCGAAGGCTACCAAGTGAATGAAGACGAGGGCACCGTGACCTTCTCGCTGAAGGGGGACTATAAGAAAACCCTTCCCTATGACAAGGACACCGGGCTTATCCAAGGCCTAGACTACCACGCCGACCGTCTTTCGGAGCTGTGGCTATTCCGGGCCTATATGAAACGAGTTTAGGAGGACAACCATGAGAAAGAACCATACTAAGAAGGTCGACGCGTGCATCTACCTGGTCGGCCTGAAGAAAAAACACGTATATCAGAAGGATATCCAAGCCGCGGCCGACAAGTTCGCCTTGAGCTATGGGACGGCTGAACGCGCCTGGAAGAACTTCACCGAAAGCGGAGGAAGGGTAGTCGATCGCCGCGATCTCTATCACCATTCCATCCATCGCACCCTCAAAGGCAACGAGCCTGTCAGCCAATATCTTAAGGAGAAGGCCAAGCCGAGATATGGGAGGGTCACCCGCTTCCGCGAAGTCAGCTTCGATGAGGCTAAGGCCATCATCTCCGAATATATGGCGACTGGGATCAACTCCCGCGAATTGTCGACCAAATATAATATCTCCATCAATCAGTTCTACGACTGGCTCCGCGAGCTGGAGGTCAAAGGCACCCTGTTGGGCAATAAGATCCTCGACACCCAGAAATACGCCAAGGTCTCGGTCGTGGACGCAGTCTGGCTTAAGAAGAAGCCGAAATCCAAGAGATACTCCATCGCTAAGCTGAGCTACACCGAAAAGGAAGCCCTCAGCCGCGTCGGGGATATCCTGGAGATCTATCTCAAATAAGGAGGAAACGTTATGGACGCCTATGCATCTTTCGTTATCTTCCTCATAGCCATCCATCTGCTCGTCATCGTCATCAATCTAATCCGCATCGTGGATAAGCCCGCGCCCAAGACCGTTCAGATCGATCTTCCGACAATGGGCATCCCCGACTCAACCAAGCCGGAAGATATCATGTATGCGTTGGAGCATAATGGCGTAGACTATGAGAGCTATAAGGGAGGTGGCGACACCATCTACATCGACTTCTCCGCCAATGAGCAGGAGATCAGCGTCATGGAGTATGGCACCTTCTCTAAGACCGGGGATGGGCACTGGGAGCTCAAATATACTGAGGTACACGTCCCGGTCACATCCCAAAGCAACCCACGCCCCTGTGTGCACACTACCCGCTTAGGGCTTGTCTTACTAGACATCCTAGAAGAGGAAAGGAGACTGAATGCAACTCAAGAAACTGAATGAAGTGGCCCCAATCCTGGACTTCAACGAAGTCGCTTCGGCCCTATTTAGGGAAAATAATCTTAATATAACCTCTGAGGAAGACTTCGAGAAGCTCTTCCCAGACCAGCTCTTGGAGGACGTGGATCTCAACGCCTGCCTCGAGGGCATGTATCCCCTAAAGAAGGCGGATGAGTTCGTCCAATTCATCAATACGGCTAAGAACGATTCCAATAAGATCTGCATCCTCTCGGACTATGACGCAGACGGGATCTGCTCAGCCCTTATCATGCTGGCCGCGCTTAACCGCATCGGGATCGAGACCTCGCTCTATATCCCCGACCGCCTTGAGGGAGGCTATGGAGCCTTCAATAAGGATATCATCGAGAGGAAGATCAAGGACGGCTTCACTTATTTCGTGACCCTTGACTGCGGCATCTCGATGAAGGAGACCGCCGACCTCATCAAGCAGCTCGGAGGCCATCTCGCGGTCACTGACCACCATCTCCCTGGGGACAGCGTCCCGGAGGGCTGCCTCATCGTCGACCCGAAATATAACGGGGACGAATCCGCCGATATCTGCGGGGCCATGGTCGCCTTCAAATTAGTGATGGCCCTCTGCAATTCCTGCGAAGCCTACTATACCCGCATCACGGAAGGGGAGCTCCTCAATGACCTTGCTTTCCTGGCAGGCATCGCGACCGTCACGGATATGATGGTCATGCTCGGCGAGAACAGGCTCTTCGTGAAGCACGTCTTCAATGAAGTCAACCTCGCCAAGGAAATTGCCCTCAATGGCGGCTATAAGACCTTCATCTACTATTTCGTCAGCTCCCTCGGAGGCTATAACTTCCTCCAGGATCCGGACAAATTGGCCACGGAGGAGCTCATCTCCTTCTATATCGGCCCGACCCTCAACGCCATCAGCCGCGTCGGCGAGGACGTCGTCGCCCTTACTGAGGATATCTACGGGGCGTTGATGAACACCTCGACCCATTATATCCATAGCAAGGTCAGCACCAACTATGTCCGCCGTGCCCGCACTAAGGAATTGGTGGACGCGTGCTATGATACCGCCATCGAGAAGGACCTCATCCAGAATGATGACCTCACCCTCATCAACTTCGATCCGTCGTCCTTTAAGTTCCCGATTACGGGCCTCCTTGGCATCGTCGCGAATAAGCTTACCAACAGCGACCATAAGGTCACGTTTATCGGGACCAAGGTCAACGATGATATGCTATCCTTCTCCGCCAGGAGCGAAGCGACCTTCAACCTCCACGAGGCTATGGAGAGGATTAGTACAGAGCATCCTGAGTTCGGGATCGAAGGCGGCGGCCATGCCAATGCTATGGGCATCCGCTTCAAGAAGGAATATCTCGGGGACTTCTTTAAGGCCCTCTCGGAGGACATCGTCCATAATAAGGTCACCGTCGATCCGAGCATCTATTCCTTTGAGCCGGATGAGCTCGACGATGTAGTCAATACCCTTATGGCCTTCGCCCCCTATGGCCAAGGCTTCCAATCCCTTAAGGTCCTCTACAGGGGCAGATTCCTCGGGCGCACCACCCTCCCCTTTATGTATAATATCGGGGACATCGTGGCCCGCGGCTATCTCACCCCGGATGAGGAGAACCATTATCTTAGCCAAGATGAATCCGACTTCGTCCTCACCGTCAATCCGAGCTCCAAGCTCGGGGCCTTCTTCAATATGGTGAAGGGGGTCTGACCATGGGCGACGCCGATATCAGGCTCTGGCAGATCGAATGGAAGATGCGGAATGCCAAATCCTCCTTCGAGCTCCTCAGCCTCATGGATAAGTATAAGGGGACGCTGACCCCCTCGATTTGGGCGGCCATCTTCCGCAGCAAATACTTCAGCCAGAAGATCTATAAGGACTTCGAAAGCCTCATCCCCTGGGAGCATATAGCCCTCTTCCAGGAGGTCCCCGAGGAATATATCGAGCGGTACATCGACCGCTTCGACTACTATGAGATCAGCTGCTTCTATCCGCTGTCAGCCGGCTTCATCAAGAAGCATTACCATCTCCTATCCCTGGACCGTTTGGCCAACAATGAGAAATTGGAGAAAGGGGCCCATGACTTAGCGGTGAGGCTCTATGCCAAATTTAAGGACAGCCCGGAGTTCCATAAACGCTGGGACACCAATCTCAGGGAATCCACGGCTTTCTGCCCCAGGAACTTCCGAGGCAGATATGGCGATTACACCGTCGAGACGCCCTATCCTGAGTATAAGCCGCTATCCTTAAAGAAGAAAGAACCAAAAAAACAAAATATTATACAGACTACACCTGCGCAGCCCAAGAAGCGCACGCCTAAGCCTGAGGACTACCTCGGCAAAACCAAGGCGGAGCTTAAGGCCATCCTGACTAAGAGGAACGTCCGTGTCTATTATCACGACACCTTAGACATCCTCAGGGCGAAATGCGCGGAAAGTGAGGGAAAATGACACAGCAAGTATCGGTCATCCTAATGGTCATAGGCGTGGTCCTCATCATCCCATCCCTGATTATCTATCTGGTCTTCAATAGGATGGAGGCGAGGGGCACTCCGGACGAAGTCGTCCAGCGAGTCTTCAAGAAGAAGGTCAAGAACGCAGCCGCCAGGCTCGACCTTGTCCATATCATCCTGCTCGGCATCATGATCGTGGGCCTCGGCCTCCTCCTCGTGGGCGTGATCGGCGGGATCTCCGGCAACGTCAAGCCCTAAGGAGTAAGATATGATCGTCTTCAACGAGGCTAAGCCGAAGTACGAGAAGCTAGATGAGCTCCTAGAGAGTCAGCTCGTGGATATCCGCTATACCAATCAGGTGAATATCCTCGTCGACCTCAAGGAGCTGGCGAGGAAGTTCTTCCGCCCGGATATCAATGTAGACGGCATAGGCAGAGGGAATCTCATCTCTGAGATTTCCTCTGACATTATCAATACCATCGGGCATTATAGGAATTACTTCTTCAAGAGGGGAAAATACACCACCTTCTATTTCCTCTACAGCTATAAGCCTTGCGAAGGCTATAAGAAGCTCTTCGCGGACTATAAAAAAGAATATTATGCGAAGTATCTGGAGGGCGAGGACCCGAAGGTGGGGCTCATCAAGAAAGCCATCCAGATCACCGAGAAGGTCATCAATAAGGCCATCCCGCACGCATATTTCATCGAAACCTCAGACTATGATGAGTTCGTCAACGCCCGCTATATCCTGGAGAATATCGTTAATAAGAATGAGCTCACGCTCATCATCTCGAACGATGATATCTTCTATCAGCTGGTGGATGACCACACCTATATCCTGGAGCCTAAGGGCATAAAGAGCGTCCTGCTCTCCTCGGATACTATCATCAAGACGCTGACTGAGGATGACTCCTGCCAGCTCAGCTATCACTCCATCCCGGCCATCTTGGCCCTGAGTGGGGTGAAGAGGTATTCCTTCAAGACCCTCCCTAAGGTAGCCTTGAAGAAAGCCGTGGCCTATCTGACCAAGCTGAAGGAGAAGGGCCTCTTCGTGGATCTGGATAGCATCGACTCCCCGATAGAGTTCGGGAAGCTGAGCCCTAAGATCCCCTTAGAGAAGAAGCTCCTGGATGCCCAGCAGGCCATCGAGGAGACGTATGGGCTGATCCGCGGGGACGATATGCTCTACCAGAATAGCCTTACGCTGAAATCGAAGTATGCCGGCCTATCGGCTACGAGGACGCCTATGTATTTCAAGGACCTCAATTCGAAGGTCTTCCCCATGCACCCGCTTCAGGCGGACATGATCTTGAAAGGAGAGAAATTATGAGAACTAATTGGAATAGCGTAAACAAAGCCGCGAAATCCATAAAACGGCTCTATAAGGACACCATCAAGAAAGGCGAATTGCTCAACCCCTTCCCCGAGAAGGGCTATATGAACGACTATAAGAAAGTCGTCGTGGGCACGGACCCTGAGACCGGGAAGGACTTGAAGGAACGTCAGGTCGTCTCCATTCCGATCGTTGAGCTCACCAGCCCGGCTTTGCGCCGCCTCATCAAGACTTTGGATAGCGCCTTCTATATCTCCTCTTCGGAGACCGAGAAAGACCGCATCCTCAACAAGAAGAAAGAACTTGAGACGGAGCTCAACTCCAGGCCTGACAACGAATAATAAAAAGAAAAGAAAACCTTTGCGGTTTTCTTTTTTTTTTGTTTATTCCTTATCAGCCTCAACGGACTCATTAAGGGTGGAGTTGGCTTCTTCGTTCAGCCTCTTGGCGCGGATGCGTTCCGCCAAATCAGTCGCGGCCGCCCTGTTGAGGGACGGGATGTGCTGAGAGGCGAGGACGGATTCGCTCAGATAGGCTTTCTTATCGGCCTTATATTTCGCCTTGATCTCGGCCACTTTGCCTTTATGGCGGAGGTCCTCATCCTTGAGGTCCTGTTTCATGGCTTTCTTAGCGGCGGAGGATTCGGATAGGGAGCCTCCGGAGGCTTCGATGATCTTGGCATAGGTATCGTCGGTGACGTCCATCAAGCCGGCTGCGCCGAAGGCCTCAGTGATGGTCACGTAGGTGATGGCGCGGGCGAGGCAGGAATCCGCATTATAGGTACGGCCTGCTTCTAGGTCATCTTGGGCTTCGTTGACCGCGAGGGATTCGAACAAGCCGGACCGCGGGGTCTCACGGACGAAGGTACCCGCTTCGCGTTCCTCGAGGGCCATCTCAGTCAGGATATAATCCATCTGCTCGGCCAACTGGGTCTGCTTATATTTCTCCTTCGCTTCCTTAAGGGCGGCGAAGAATTCCTTCTTCAGGGCTTTGAGCTTCCTGCTGCTCGGGTGGCCTTCCATGAGCTCAGCCTTAATCTTCTTGATGATGGCTGCGCACTTGGAATCCTTATGGCAGAAATCCCTCAGTTCCTTATACTGTTCGGAGTTGACCCTTTCGAGGTTGTTGTTCATCCTGATAGAGGCTGGGATGGAGCCGATGAGCAGGGTGGCTAAGCCGAGGCCCAAGGTCGATTTGATGAAACCGAGGCCTTTGGCAGTCAGCATCTCCGGATCGTACCTGCCCTGTTTGGTCATGCTCCAGCCATTGGCCATTAGGTGCTGCTTGACCAAGGAGCTATCAGCCGCTTCGGCTAGATATTCTTCATAGATATTGACGTTCAAGGTTCCGTCTGGGAGCATCTGGATCTGCTTCTTAGGCATCGTGCTGACGCCTTCAGCCGGGACTTCTTCCTCGACTGGAGCCTCTTCGGCAGGGGCTTCCTCAGCTGGGATCTCTTCTTCAACGGGTGCTTCTTCTGCTGGGACTTCTCCCTCAACAGGAGCTTCTTCTTCGGCAGGAACTTCCTCAACTTCCGCGGGGACGCCGGCCTTGGCTTTGGATTCGGCCAATTCCTTCACCCTCTTCTGTTCCTTTTCCATAAGGACCGCGACGCGTTTGGAGACGTCGCCAGAGAGATTGCGGATGGCTTCATCGGCGCTTTCGGCCATGCCATCGTTGAGGACCCTGACTAGGTCATCCTCAGTTAGGCTGACGCCGACGCTGGCTTCTGGGATCTTGGAGAAAACGGCTTCCATGATGGCGAGGGTATCCTGATTGGTGATCTCCTCGTTGATGGAGCCATGCTCAAGGAGGTCTTTGACCGTGGAGGTGATGATACCGTGGATCCTGTCTTTGGCTCCCGGCTCTTCCTTCTCGAGCTCGTCGATATCGAAGAGAAGGGCATTCTCGACTATCTTCGTCATGGCTGTGGTCATGCCGATGATGGATGCGTTATTCTGATAGGAGACAGTGTCCTCAAGGAGTTTGATCCTTTCCTTGTTCCTCTGATAGGCCATAGAGTAGGTGCTGGCCCCTTTGATGAGGCTGTCCTGCTTAGCCTGCTCAAGGGCGTCAACTGACTCCTTCAGGCTCTTATCATAGGCTTCGAGGAAGTTAGCCGCCTGCTTCCTGATGCGGACTTCATTGGACGTGACATTTTTGGATGGTTTGTTTAGACCGTAATTCATAGATCCTCCTAAACGTGTGCTTTCATATAATTTTTTGTTCTTATATTGCGCGGGAAGAAAAACGGAAAAAACAAATATCAAGGGGATTACTCAAACAATCTATTATATGAATTCAGGGAGGGCCTGCTATGAAAATAACCGAAAAAGACTTAGATAGCGCCATTCTTTCCAAGCTCAACCAATTCGAGGGGCTGAAGAAGGAAGTCGCCTCCTCCCCCTCAGATGGCTATATCGCCTATGGGAAGAACGGCTTCTATGCCAAGCACATCCCGGAGATCCAGCTTAGGACGGTCTGCTCCAGCCTCGACATCGCCAACCTCAAGAAGGCCATCGATGAGCCGACTGATTGCGACCTCAGCTCCAAATATACCGATATCCGCGAAAGCGGCAAACACCATATGGCCGAACTGGCCTTCAGAAGGGACATCCTGCCCTCCGAGCTCACTGAGCTCAGCTTAGGCGCGGGCATCCTCAAGGCCAAGCAGCTCTTAGGAGACCTCTATCTCCTCACCGAGGCCGGGGACATCCTGGTCTTAGGGGAACATAGAAAAATCGAGGCAGTCTATCATATCCTCGCCAAATTGGAGGAGGGCTTCGGCCTCAGGGATAGGCTCTTCGCCAACGATATCGTCGACTTCGACGTCTTCGGCAAGGTCCTCTTCATAGCCACTAGGATGAATGGGGTCTATGCCTATGATACGGATAAGCAGGAAGCCACCCTCTTCCTGACCGAGACCAAGATCAGGACCCTTGATATCGCTAAGACGGATGCCTTATTCGTCGCCACCGATACGGAATGTTCCTTCTTCGACATAACGAATGGGGCAGCCATCGAGCGCTATAGGACTTTATATAATAATTATCAGCTCCCCCTCTACACCAGGGTCATGGATGACTATATCTACGTCATCGGGGAGACCTATGGCGGGGCTCCGACCGACCTCTATCTCCATGCCTGGAAGCTGGATGCGGCCGGGCTGTCCTATGTCTCCATAGATGGCAAACTCCCCAGAACCGAAAGGGTCCTCGGCGGGATGGTCACTGCGTGCTCCACCTCTATGGATGGGCTAAGCTTCATCCTCAGGGGCTATGATGGCTCTAAGCTTATACGCTATGGGCAGGATCTTAGCCTGACTGAGGAAGCCTTCCCCTACAAAGCAGGGCTCTTCCAGCAGCTATCCAAAGACGAATATCTCGCCATGGAAGGGCAGATGCTCTTCCACTATAAGGACGGCATCCTTGAAAAGCTGAATTTTCCTGTGGGTTCTGCGAGGTTTTTGGGCACCCTCTATGGGTCGTTCTATCTTATCTCAGGGAAATCCCTCTATCTCTTCTCCCTCGAAGGGCTCCTAGAGGGCCCAGCGGAGCTCAGATACAGGGTCTTCGACTCCGAGGAAGCCTGTAATAACATCGAGATCCTAATCGACGGGGATGGCCTGGAGAACCTAGCCATCCTAGACGAGCAGGATGCTCCGGTCCGCCCCTCATATATGGCGGACATAGGCAGCCTGACCTATATCAGGCTCATCAACTGCAAGCTAACCAAGCTCTTCGTCAGCGTCTCCGTCGGGCGCGGCTCCGTCATTAGGGGCATCGTCCGCAGAGCTAACAGATTATATCTGCGCTAACTTAATATTTATATTTAGGAGGTATCATGGGCTTTGACGTAAAGAAGATAGTTCAGAGGATCTATGAGTTCGATCTCTCAAATACCTCCTTAGTGGACGGGGATGAGATCCTCTCCGACGATTCCTACGGAGGGAATGAGTTCCTCAACAACTTCACCCGCAGGGATCTGGACCATGGCATCGTCATCACGCCCCGCGGCTATAGGAACGGTCTGGTCTATAAG
>Ga0247611_10009802_pt1 | contig 11409 bp, 10 predicted proteins | sample 177DNAGHGhighgp2_FD_192422 | JGI IMG/M metagenome (GOLD analysis project Ga0247611, IMG submission 192422) | Sheep rumen microbial communities from Palmerston North, Manawatu-Wanganui, New Zealand - 1770 DNA GHGhigh gp2 | ecosystem: Host-associated > Mammals > Digestive system > Stomach > Rumen... | reverse complement strand
CAATTAAGAAGCACATTAAAATAATTAATAAAAATAAGACTAAAAATATAAATCTTCTTCTTTTCTTTTCTTCTTCCTCAGTATTATAATCTTCATTAAAATCATTATTTACCATTTTGATATTATCATCCATATAGTAAACCTCCTCTAATTGACTTTCTTAAATGTAACAGATGGAATGTTATTTCTAGCATCTTGTTGTTTTTTAGCTTCAAGATAATTATTAATTGAAATTACAGTACCAATCAAAACACAAATAAATGAAATAATTGCTACAGTAATCCATAGTGTACTTGCAAGTTTTTTCTTACTTTCATCAATTTTTTCAATATTGTTAAGTTTGTCATCAAATTCTTTTTTAATATCTTCATTAACTTGTTCCATAACGTACACATCCTATCATTTATAATATATCATATATATCAAAACTTTACAATAAAAAAAATCTCTAAAAAATAGAGATTAATCCTTAACATATGGAATTAAAGCCATAAATCTTGCCCACTTTATTTGTTCAGCAATGTGTCTTTGATGTTTTGCACAAGCTCCAGTCATTCTTCTAGGCATTATTTTGCCTTTTTCAGTAATATATTTAGAAATAATGGCTACATCTTTATAATCAACATCTTTACCTGCACACATTTGACAAACTTTTTTCTTTTTACGATAAAATTCAGCCATAGTAATTCTCCTTCCTAATTAAAATCAAAAGGTAAATCATCATCAGTTAAAGCAACTTCATCACCCATATTTGCATATGGATCTTCTTCTAAATTAGTTGTTTCAATATCTGTTGATGGTTCACTAATATCTGAAGAGTCATCTCTACTATTTGAGTTTCTAGAACCTAAGAAAGTTACGTTATCACAAATAACCTCAGTAACATATCTTTTAGTACCATCTTGAGCGTCATAATTTCTAGTTTGAATTCTTCCTTCAACAGCAACTTGAGTGCCCTTAGAACAATATCTAGAAATATTTTCAGCTTGTTTTCTCCAAGCAACACAATTAATAAAATCAGCTTCTCTTTGTCCTGTTTGTTGATTGACAAATGTTCTATCTACTGCTACAGTAAAAGCAGTAGTTGCAGTTCCAGATGGTGTAGTTCTAAGTTCTGGATCTCTAGTTAATCTTCCAATTAAAATAACTTTATTCATAATTTACTCCTCTTCTTTTTTTATAATTAAATGTCTTAATACACTTTCATTAATAGAAATTTTTCTCTTAATTTCAGCAATAGCGTCTTTTTCAACTTCAAAAGTAATTAGCCCATAATATCCATTAATTTCTTTTTTGATAGGATAAGCTAATTTCTTTAAACCTAAGTCTTTTGATTCACTAATTTTAGCCTTATTGTCCTTTAAAATCTTTTCAACAGCAGTAAAAACGCCTTTAACGTCTTTTTCCTCACCTTGTGATTTGACAATAAACATCATTTCATATTTGTTCATATCTTACACCTCCTTATGGTCATACGGTTTCATATATTATTATGAAACAAGGAGTAATTAAATTACTCGAATGTATTATAGCAAAACTATTATATATAATCAAGTAAGTTTTAAATAAAAAAGTTATTCAAATTTGAATAACTTTTATTAATTTAATACATAAGGATTCGTCAAAGATCCATCTCCGCCAGTTATTTTTATTGTTGATTTAAGGAAGACTACTGGGCGGACCCCGTGGGCATTGCGGGCACCGTTGCCGTCGACGCCACCAGACGAGTCGACAATGAACACATAGAGAGCGTAAGACGAGTAAGCAAAAGGCGACAAGGTCCATTGATTTATACTTGAGTTGTATATCCAGTCATTGTTCTTACAATCTGATACACTTGTAACATTCCAAGAGTATTGTTTTGTATTTAAACATGCCGCTCTATTTGTTGCATTACCTCCACTTGTTGCATATAAATAATCACTTGGATACATTAATCCTACTTTTCCTGTCCAACTACTTGTTCTTGTTACTATATCATTACAATATGTTCCTGACGTACATATCTTTCCATTAGTATTTGCTCTTTCATGTGTATATACATATGGTGCTTTTAAGTCTTCACTACCATATGCAACATATGTTCCATTATCGCTAGTTGGTGATCCTAAGTTCCATGCCACACTTTCTATCTTGTTTTGTTCTTCACTACTTATTGTACTTGTTGGCATTGTATTTGCTTTTGCATTATTATTATTACTATACCATTTTCCATCTGTTCCTATTGTAACATTTCCTAAATAATCATTATTTAATTCTTGCATTAGGTCTGCTTGTGACCATTCATTTACTCCTTCTCCAATATTTACCTCTGGGGCTGAAGAATCCCATGAATAAGCACCTAATGACTCTGCTCTTATTATTTTAACTAAACTTTGTGTTTGTCCACTTGAGGTTTCTATATTATTCATTACTCCAATGATTCGCCATAATTCATTATTAAATGATACATAATTATTTGGATTAGCTCCTACATATCTTAAATTATTATCTTCAGTTTCATCATCTACTATTGTATCATCTATAGATGCTAAGTTTGCAATTGTTTGAACCGCAGTTGGTTCTTCTTTCGGTGCTGCTTCAGATGTTACTACAACTTTACCATTCCACGTTTTACCCATTACATTAGTTGTAGTAGTTGTAGCATTTTTATCTACCCATATTCTTAATGAATATGTTTTTTCTTCATTTTGTTCTAAGTGTCCATTTGTTAATACTCTTGCAGCACTTGATTCTTCAGTAAGCATAATAGTACCTTCATCTAAATCGTTATAGATTATAGAACTATTACTAGTTACATTGTTAACATCATTAAATTTTAATCTTAGATATTCAGTATTAAAATTAGATGTATTTAACGTCTCTAAATTAATAGTATAATTAGCAGCTATTTCACATTCATTCTTTATATTAAACATATAAGGAACAAGAGATGAGCCTGATTCATCACTTATTGGATATGCATTAACAAGATGTATGTCTCCAGCTGCCTCTCCACCATAGCTAGCTAAATTAGTATATGTTATAGTAAAACATCCTACTCTTACTTCATTTGTTCCTTCTTGTACATTAGTACGTTGCCATATTGAATACGATGTTCCTAAAAATATTGTTCCTACTAATAATAAAGTTATTAATACTAACGCTATTTTATATCTCTTTTTCATATTAGTAACCTACCTTATTAAAATGATTATAGCATTATATTTAATAAAATGCTATATAAAATAAAAAGTTATTCTTTCGAATAACTTAAAGTCTATTACTAGATAAATATGTTGCACTTATTCCATTTACTAGAACATCATCATCTACCCATACTCTTGATATACCATCATACAAAGTAATAGAATTTAATTCACTTTGAGTATCTCCTGATAATGTTGTTTGTGTCGTACCATTATCTATTACCCAAGATCCGTTTACTTTCTTTAAGGTATCAGTAGATGATAAACCACTTATTGTATTATTTGATGCATCCTTTAAGTGAATTGTATATCTTCTTTCTTTATAAGGCTCAAATTCTGTAGGTTCTGAATTATATTCCAACTGTGGACAATATGTACCAGGCGTGAAAGTTTGATTCACTAATATATAAAATCCCATTGAAGATGTAAAATCACTATAACTTAATAACTCTTGTGTAACATTATAACTAGTAGAATTTTCAGCAACGTTATTTGTATGTAACCCATAATCATTTCTTCCACCATCATATGTTTGAGTAGAGAAAAAGTATGGAATTATACGTTCACCGTTTAAAGTATCAACCGAATCTTTAAATAATTTAATAGAATAATTACCACTATTAAAGAAAATGTTTAAAGACTGATTATGGTTTAAATATTTTCTTCCAGCATCATCACTTGTATTATTATATGTTCCAGCAAAAGTAAAACATCCATTATTATTATTTGTTTCTACAATACCGGTATTAGAAGTTTTAGAACTAATCCAATTATAATTAAATAAGTTCTTACCACTTACTACAATATCCATTGCTCCATCTTGACCAACATTAGCACCACTTTCTGTTCCACCAGTTATTTCAAGATTTTTTATTGTCATATTTTTTCCGTCTGTTATGTATGCAGCTCTTGTTCCAGTAATGGTTTTTTCTTCATAAGAACCAGTTGCTTCACTTATTACAACTACTTTTCCATTCCATGTTTTACCCATTACATTAGGTGTTTCAGTAGTAGTATCAATATCTATCCATGTTCTTAAAGCATATGTTATTTCTTCATTTGCACCAAGATAACCTGTTGTTAATAATTTTGCAATAGATGCTTGATCTATTAATGAAATTTCACTAGAAGTTAAATCTTTATATAGTGCAGCAGCACCAGATGTTGAACTTCCTTCATTAAACTTCACTTTTAAATAATCAGTATTAAATGTTGAGGTATTTAAAGTTTCTAAATTGATTTTATAACTTGCAGCAACACTACATTCATTTTTAATAGTAAACATATATGGAGTAAGAGCTGAACCAGATGCATCAGTTATTGGATATGCATTAACTAAATTAATATCTCCTGCTTCATTTCCTCCATAGCTGCTTAAATTAGTATAGGTAACATTAAAACAACCTACATTAATTTCATTTGTACCTACTTGTGTATAACTTGTTGTCCATATTGAATACGATGTTCCCATAAAAATAGAACATACTAATAGTAATGTGATTGATATAAGCATTATTTTATATTTTTTACCCATAGAAATAACCTACCTTATACATAGTAATTATAACAAAGTAAATAAATAAAAAAAAGAGTTTTTAAGCTCTTTTACTTTGCATGCATAAACATTTCTTTAGCTGTTCTAATCATTTGAGCAGTATAGCCCATTTCATTATCATACCATGCTATTACTTTAACCATTTGTTTACCATCAACTTGAATTACATTTGTAGAAAGCAAATCTACTAATGCTCCACATTTTTTACCTATAACATCTGATGATACTACAGGATCTTTTGTAGTTATTAAAGCAACACTTTGATTATTAATAAATGCTTTATTAATATCATCAATAGTTACAAGATTAGATAGTTCTAGTGAAAGATCAATCATTGAACCATCACTTACTGGTACCCTTAAAGCAATACCATCCATTTTATCTAATAGTTCAGGTATAACTTTACCTATAGCTGAAGCAGCTCCAGTTGAAGTAGGAACAACATTTTGTGCACAAGCTCTTCCTCTTCTTGATTCAATTCCCTTTTTATGAGAAATATCTAGAGTTGCTTGATCATTAGTATATGCATGAACTGTAGTCATATAGCCCATTTCAATACCAAAATTATCATTTAAAACTTTAAGGACAGGTGCCAAACAATTTGTAGTACAAGATGCAGCACTAACAATTAACTCATCTCCACTTAGTGTTTTTTCATTAACACCATATACTATAGTCTTACATTTACCTTTTGCTGGAGCTGATATCAAAACTTTTTTTGCACCTGCTAATACATGTTTAGAAGCACCATCTACATCAGTAAAATGACCCGTACATTCTAAAACTAAATCAATATCTAAATCTTTCCATGGTAAGTTAGAAGGATCACTTTCTGTATATACTTTAATTCTTTTTTTACCAGCTATTACTAAATAATCATCCTCAAAAGTAATTTCATTTTCATAAAAAGAACGATGATTAGTATCATATTTTAATAGATATGCCAATTCTTCAGCATTACCTAAATCATTAATAGCTACAATATCAAAATCAGTAGTAGTAATCATTTCTCTAAAAGCTAATCTTCCAATTCTACCAAAACCATTAATAGCAACTTTTATCATATTTCCTTCTCTCCTTTAAAAATACTTCCTCCAATAAATTCTCTAAGTATCGAATCTTCTTCGACATACTCTGAAGATATTGGATATATATTATCTAAATATTTAACTAATCTTCTAGCTTCTTCTAAGTAAGGTGAATCACTTGCTACTGAATACAGTAGTGGTTCAGCAAATACCTTGAGTACAGATAACTCATATGGTAATGCTGTATTTATTATAACATCTGCTTTATCTAAATATGGGAAAATATTTTTTTCTTCACCATGTCTAACACTATTCCATAAACTAATAGTTTTTGATATATCACATCCACGATTATTATTATCTCTTATAATTCTTCTAATTAATCTTAAATCAGTAGTAGATAAATAATTATGTCTATCTAATTTTGTTGGCATAAACGGACTTAAATATACTCTATAAACTAGTGATTTGTCTATTCGAGGTATTAAATCATCATTTAAACAATGTATCCCCTCAATAATTATTACTGCATTATTATTTAATTTAGTAGGATATTCACTTAATTCTCTTTTGCCTGTTTTAAAATTATAATGAGGTAAATAAACTTCTTTACTGTTAATTAATTCATTTAAATCAGTATTAAATTTTTCTATATCTACACATTTTATTGATTCAAAATCATAAGTTCCATCAGGATTCTTTGGACTATCCTCTTTATTTACAAAGTAATCATCTGTTGAAATAAGTATTGGATTATAACCCATAGCTTGAATATTTAAGGCAATCTTTTTAGCAGTTGTTGTCTTTCCTGAAGAAGAAGGACCTGCTATTAATAAGTATTTTGTTTTTCTATTAATAGCTTCTAAAGCTACTTCATGAACATTATTATCAAATTGTGTTTCAAATAATCTAATTAGATTCCTTGAGTTACCTAAAGATATTTGCTTATTTATATCACATATATATGGTAAATTATACCTTTCTAAAAGCAACATACTATTTTTAAAACACTCACTTATTTTAGCGTATTTCTTATATTCAACTAAATTAAAAGTATTATTAGTAGGTAGTGTTAAAGCTAGTTCATTATCACTTATATAAACTAATTCAAAATCATTAAGACATCCAGTAGAATATGGCATTTCAGAGTAAAAATAATTGTAATATTTATCTAACTTATATATAGATAAAATACCACCTGATATATTATGAGCATTTTTTTCTTTTTCAACATAACCTTTTTTCTTATAAAAACTAATAGCTTCATCTCTTTCTATTATTAGTTTTTGTATTAATAAATCTTTTTCTATTAATATATCCATTTCTTTTTTTAGTTTTTTAACATCATCTTCAGTAAATATAGTATTTAATATAGTTGTATGAATACCATTACCTATAGAATGATCAAATAAAACTTCAGAGCCGGGATAATTATTTTTTAAGGCAACTTCTAAAACAAATTTTAAACCAGCCTGATTCATCTTATATCCATCTATATTATTAATATCAAACAATTCTATATCAACATTTCTTTTTATCTCACGTTTAAAATCAACGATTTGATTATCTATCTTTGCACCAACTATTTTATTATCACATACTTCAAAATTGTTAAGTGCAATTTCTTTAATCGTTGTATTATAAGGCACTATTATTTTTTTGTTTCTATTTAATGTTATTTCAATATCTTGTTTCATTCTATAGTCCTTTCTTCATTATATCAACAATAGATTCTTTATTATTCCCTTCCTTATTTTTAGGATATAAATCATTAACAATACTACTTATTATATAATCAAGTCTATATTCAATATCTGTTGCTTCATTTTCATCTATAGTACTAAGGTCTTTAGTAATAAACGAAGTCATTGGTTTAATTGTTCCATTTTTATTTATATTAATATCATTATCAACATTAAAACTTATATTATTATCATTATTTCCATAATTAATAGATGTATTTAATGCTATATTTTGTTTATTGTCATTTATATTAGTTTTGATATTATTTTCTAATACCATATAACTATCATTAATACTATATTTAATATAAATCTTATATTCATTATTATTAATCTTATTAATCTCTATTTTTAAAGCATCAGAATAAATATTTAGGGAATTATTTGAATAAGTTCCATTGATTAATACATCTTGTTCAAATACTTCAAATTCATAACCATTATTTACTTGATATAATCTAAAATACTTATTAGGTTCCTTTTCATTATATATTTTTACTTGTTTAAATGTACCAAATAAACTATCTAAGTATATTTCAAATTTAATAGTTTCACTATCTTTATTACTATCTATTATATTTTGAATAGTTCTTTTCATGCTAGCACTATCAGTATTAAATAATTCCGCTATTGTATTTAAAACACTAGTATCAGTTATATAAAACTTTAATACATTATTAATATAATCATTTACATTTACTTTATAAGTAAATCTAGTAAATTTTGATTTACTACTAGCAATAGTATCTTCAACACTATCTTTTGTAATATCATTTTCATCAATCTTATTAAGAGTAATATCTCTAGTTCTACTAATAATTTTTTTAATATTGCTATAAATATTAGTATTATCTATTTTAATCTCTTTTATATCTCTTCCAATATTATAGTTATAAGCATAATAAGATAATTGCTTAGATTCAACTAAACCATGTTTACCATTTATAAATGTATTTAATGATATTAAAACGTTATTATCTTTATTTAAATTAATTATACCAGATAGCTTATTATTTTTTAAATCTACAGTAGTATTGTATTTAAAATCATAAGAACCAAGTTTTGATAAATCAATTTCCTCATCTTTATAATTAGATGATAATTTAGTAGTACCATCAATATTAACTGTTTCTTCATTAGCATTAATTGGAAGAATATTGCTATTAATGTTATCAACACCATTTTCAAGTGAATTAAATACTTTAATTACACTATTTCTAATAACATTCTTTTTATCTAATAAAACATTTTCTTTATAAATAAATAATCCAACAATAGATAAAATTAATAGTGCAACTACTATTATTATTGTTACTTTTATTGCTTTTTTATGATTCTTTTTACTAGAAATATCAATAGAACTTTCAACACTATTATTCACACTATACACCTACCCACTATTATGATAATTTTATCATGTATACATTAAAAATACTATATTTTTTTACAAAATATGACTTAAATATATCGTATATTATCATCTCTACTGAATAAACTATAATCAGGTGATATAATTGAATATTATTCCAACAATTATTGAAAAATCAAGTAACAAAGAATATGCATATGATATATATTCTAGATTATTAAAAGATAGAATTATATTTATAACAGGAGAGATTAATTCAAATCTTTCAAATATAGTTATATCAGAATTACTATACTTAGATAGCATTAATCATGATGATATATCCATATATATTAATTCTTTAGGTGGAGAAGTATCATCAGGTCTAGCCATATACGATACAATGAATTATATTAAAAGTGATGTTAATACTATAAGTGTAGGTATATCTGCATCAATGGGAGCATTTTTACTTTCTTCTGGAACAAAAGGAAAGAGATATGCTCTTAAAAACAGTGAAGTGATGATTCATCAACCCTTAGGAGGTGTTGAAGGTAAAGCAAGTGATATAAAAATAGCAGCAGAACATATACTTAAAATAAAAGATAAAGTAAATAAAATATTAGCTAAGAATACTAATCAACCACTAAAAAAGGTAATTAAAGATACTGAATGTGATAATTATATGGATGCAAAAGAAGCTTTAAATTATGGACTTATTGATAAAATAATATAAAAAGAAATACTATAAGTATTTCTTTAAAAATTGTCCAGTGTAAGACTTATCACTTTTTGCTACCTCTTCTGGTGTTCCTAATGCTACTACTTCTCCACCATGATCTCCACCATCTGGACCAAGATCTATAATATAATCTGCTACTTTAATAACATCCAAGTTATGTTCTATAACTATTACAGTATCTCCATTGTCAACAATACGTTGTAAAATATTAATTAGTTTTGATATATCATGAGTATGTAATCCTGTAGTTGGTTCATCAAGTATAAACACAGATTTTCCTGTGGCTTTTTTTTGTAATTCTTTAGCAAGTTTTATTCTTCCTGCTTCTCCTCCAGATAATGTTGGTGCTGATTGACCAAGCTTAATATAACCCAAACCAACATCCATTAAAACTTGTAATTTATTTTTAACTTTTGGTTGATTTTCAAAGAATACAATAGCTTCTTCTACTCTCATATTTAATACATCATTAATATTTTTCCCTTTAAACTTAATATCTAAGGTTTCTCTATTAAATCTCGTACCGTGGCAAACATCACATGGAACATAAACATCTGGTAAGAAATGCATCTCTATTTTTTTAACTCCATCTCCCCAACAAGCTTCACATCTTCCACCTTTTACATTAAATGAAAATCTTCCTTTATCATAACCTCTGATTTTAGCTTCCTTTGTACCAGCAAAAACTTCTCTTATATCATCAAAAACACTCGTATAAGTTGCTGGATTTGATCTTGGTGTTCTACCAATTGGATCTTGAGTAATTTGTATTACCTTATCAACATATTCTAATCCATCAATTGATTTATGATTGCCAATATGAACTCTTGTTTTATATATACTATTATGAAGTGAATTACATAATATTTCATTTACTAAAGATGATTTACCACTACCTGATACACCTGTTACACATGTAAATGTACCTAACGGAAATTTAACATTAATGTTTTTCAAGTTGTTTTCACTAGCACCTTTGATAGTAATAAACTTTTTGTTCCCTTTTCTTCTTGATGCAGGAACATCTATTTTCATTCTACCAGAAAGATAGGCACCAGTTATAGATTCTTTGCAAGCTTCAATATCCTTTACAGTACCTTGGGCAACTAGATAACCACCTTCGTTACCAGCTTCAGGGCCAATATCAACAATATGATCAGCTGCTCTCATTGTATCCTCATCATGTTCAACTACAATTAACGTATTACCTAAATCTCTCATGTCTTTTAGTGATTCAATTAATTTATCATTATCTTTTTGATGTAATCCAATAGATGGTTCATCTAAAACATATAATACTCCAGAAAGTCTTGAACCTATTTGTGTAGCAAGCCTAATTCTTTGTGCTTCTCCACCTGATAATGTTCCAGCTTCTCTAGATAATGATAAATAATTTAAACCAACATGATCTAAAAATTCTAATCTATTTTTTATTTCTTTAACTATAAGTTCAGATATTTCTTGCTCTTGTTTTGTTAGTTTTAACTTATCAAAGAAAACAATTAAATCTTTGATGGACAAATTAACTACATCCCAAATGCTTTTATTATCAATTAAAATATTTAATATATCTTTTTGTAATCTTGCACCATTACAAGTTGGGCATATGTCTTCACCCATGAAAGTTTCAATCCATTCTCTTATCCAAGAAGATGATGTTTCCATATATCTTCTTTCTAATGTAGTCACAATACCTTCATAAGTTCCAATTGATTTTCTTTCAGTTCCTTTACCTGTAATAAATACATATTCATATATTTCATCAGATCCATATAAAATGGTATTTAATTCTTCTTCAGTAAAATC
>Ga0247611_10009801_pt1 | contig 11410 bp, 8 predicted proteins | sample 177DNAGHGhighgp2_FD_192422 | JGI IMG/M metagenome (GOLD analysis project Ga0247611, IMG submission 192422) | Sheep rumen microbial communities from Palmerston North, Manawatu-Wanganui, New Zealand - 1770 DNA GHGhigh gp2 | ecosystem: Host-associated > Mammals > Digestive system > Stomach > Rumen ... | reverse complement strand
CCAGCGGGAAGGCTACTCCATCAGTGACGACGGCAGTTACCTTTCGGTGGTGCCCGGCTCCGAGCGGGTCTATTTGAACGGGAACTTGCTGACATCTGGCGTAGATTACGAGGTGAACTACGCAGGAGGCCTTTTGAATTTCAAGGGTCGCCGAAATCCCGGTCCTGATGACGAAATCCGTGTAGAGTATGATTCCTATGACGACGGGAATATCTACAATATGTACGCCGCTCACGGTGCCTACAGGCATCCGAACCTGTACCTGGACGTTTCGGGATTCCGTTTAGAGAATGATCGCCATCGCATGAAACGCGGCCTCTGGACCGACGAAGACTACCAGATGCTCAAACACGACGACGGAAGTGAATTTATTCGTGACGATTCTCTGGGGGCGCTGCGCAGGCCCGAACGGACGGATCGCGCTGGCGCACGGCTTCGGCTTCAGGGAGATAAGCGTTTCTATGCGGACTTGGAAATGGCCATAAACCGCACGGATTCCAATACGGTCTCCCGTCAGGTGGACGGGCCCGAAGGTTACGGCTACCGCTGGTATGTCACCTCCGATTCGTCGGAAAATATGAAAAAGTTTCCGCTGGCTTTTTCCGTTTACGGAAACTACATCCAAGAAGAATTCGGGATTGGCGAATTTCAAGGCAGCGACAAGGACTGGGACAGCTTTAGATTGTTGGACGAATGGGACTTGGACAGCGCCGCCCTTGTAGATGGCGACCTTCGTCACGACGAATTCGGCATGCGTCTGAGACTTGCTACGGGTTGGTTCCTTCATGGAATCTGGGGCTACCGGCAGGGTGAAAAGGAAAGTTGGAATTCTTCCAGGGGCGGAGTTTCTTTGATCCATAAGTCCAACCTGGTAAAAAGTGATGTGGGGGCGTTCCGTGTGGAAAGTTTCCAGGATCAGGAGCGGGTCCGTTACCAGTCCTTGGGAAATGTGGAGTTCTTGAAAGGACTTTTGCGGCCCTTCGGAAATTTTGACCTGCGCTATACGGAAAGCGATTCCTTGGGCCGTGAAAACCAGGTGGCTTACGGCAAGACCGGCACCGGAATCCAGATGGTGGGAGACTCCTGGAACATCAGCGAAGGGGCAGAAACCAAGACGGCTAAACGCAAGGGTGATACTTTCGGCAAGGATTGGCGTGATACCTTGCAGTCCGTGGCCTGGATCCAGAGCGCTGCCTGGCAGAGCCGTTACGCACAACTGGACCATTTCTTGCAGTACGAACGCCGTAGCGAAAACGGAGGCCGTTCCGAGAATAGCTGGGTCGGGGATTTCCGCGGGACCTTCGGTCACGAAGAACTGGGGCTGGTATCTAGCGTAGATTACAAGCTGGGACTCACCGAAGAACAGACCTACACGCCAATCTACAAGGCGGTGGCCAAGGGCACGGGCGATGTGCGGTACGACAGCCTGACCGGCAGTTTTATCGAAGGGGTGGACAACGGAGATTTTGTTTACGAGGGTATGGGCCGTAACGATTCCTTGGGGGCGATTCTTGCTTCCAATGCGGCGTTCCGGATGGATATTGACTGGAGCCCTGGAATTTCCCTCGGTATCCGGCGTGGGATTCTGCGGGACATCTCCCTAGGCGGAACATTCGACGGAGTGGGGGAGGACACCACCGGCAAGAAAATCTACTTTCCGCCGACCACGCCTTCGCAGCTGCGGGAGATTTCTTCGGGAACGGTGAGCTACGAGTTGCGGGGCACCTGGGCTCACCCCTGCGGGATTACCTTTACTTACAAGCCCGGTGCCGACTACGACAAGAAACTCAGTTCCATCAGCTATTTCGAGACGCGGTTCCATCATCTGCTGGATGCAGGATTCCAGATAAACGACGCCCACTTTGTGGGAGCGACCTTGCTATTGGAAGATGTGGAACTGAAGGCCCTGCAGGTTCTAGACTGGGATACCCGCGATGTTTCGGGCCGGTACCGCTTTGATTTCTGGAACGGGTTCTTTGTGCAGCCCGGTGGCCGTTACCGCACGGGCGAGGGCGAAGACGACCAGGATTACGCTTTTGATGCCTACCTGTGGGAAGGTTCCCTACGCCTGGGCTATAACCGCAGGGATATGGTAGATGGGTTTGTGCAGTTCTCGGTTATCCAGATGGAAAGCGGCGACGACCTGATTCCCTACCAGATGATGGACGGCTACAGCGATGGCCGCACCTACCGTCTGGAATCTTCTGTTTCTGTAGATATAAACGACTTTATTTCTTGCGGACTTCGTTATGTGCTTAGGTTCGGTGACGCCGAAGAGAATATTTTCCAGAAGTTGACAACGGAAGCGAGGGCGTATTTTTAGCTTAGGGGATAGGATCTAGGGGTTAGGTTTTAGGTTGTATGTAGTGATTAGGACCGAAGGTCCGTAGGGCGTAGCCCGTTAGGATAGATGGTTTCAAGAGTTGTCATCCTCGCTGTCATTCTGGAGCGCAGCGATAGAATCACGAGGATCCGATTGAGAATGTGAAATGTGGAATGTGAAGTGTAAAATCCTGCTTGTTCTTGTCTTGGCGTCTTCTGCTTTTGCGGGAGAGGCGTCTTTGTGCCGTATCCACAAGGTGGTATGGGTCGGGGAACATTCCGCTTACGACGAAGCTCACTTGAATCTGGTAGAAGGTTCTCCTTGTGAATCTTGGAAAAATGCGGCGGCCCGCTTGGCGCGGGATTACGAAGACCGTGGCTTTGCGGCCGTTCAGGTCGAAGGGAAAATGCATTACGGCATGGGTGGTGCTTCGGGTAAGGATACTCTGGGAGTCTTGATGGTGGAGTTGAAACGTGGGGCGGGGTATGTTTGGGCCGCCCCCGAGAACCTGGACTCCTCGGGCACGGATGCCGAAGTTTTCCGGAGGCTCAGCGGTATCGAAGAAGGCGCTCCCGTCTCCCTGACGGACCTGGAACGGTCCGAGCGCAAGCTTGCCCGTCTCGGGTATTTTGAACAGACTGCTCCCGCAAGGTTGTTCCGGGACCCTGCAAGAAACAGGCTTGTGCCCGCGTTCAGCATGAGGGCGGCCCGGAATTCCGAGGCCGAAGGGCTCTTGAGCTACTCCAGTGAAGACAATCTGTGGGAAGGCCAGGTGAACGTGAAACTCTACAATATCCTGGGAACGGCCAGGGACTTGACCCTACAAGGATTTACGGGGGAAAATTCCCGTCATCTGGATTTTATGTACAAGGAGCCCTGGATTTTCGGCTCTCCCTGGAACATAGTTTTGCGGGGACAGTTTGACGAAGAAATTTATTCCGTAGAATCGGATTCCCTGGACGGAAAGATGAAGGATGTGACAGAGCGTATCGCCATGGGCGAAGTCGGTGTGACCCGGGATATCGGTTTTGACTGGAACATCGGGATTTTCTTTGGCATGAGCGAAGACGACGAGCACACCACCTTCGAGGTGAATTATGTTTCTCTGGACCGTTTCGTGCTCCCGAGACGCGGACTCAAGATGCAGGGCTCTGCCACCTGGAAAATGGATCGTCCCGATTCCCTGGACAATTATCTGGAAAGCCACGGCAAGATTCTTTCTTATTACCCGCTGTTCGGCAATGTCATCACCCGCTTTACGGGGGCTGCCGGCGGGATTTTCCCCACAGATGCCACTCTGAAGCGTTCCGACTATTTCGCCTTGGGTGGCATGGATAGTTTTAAGGGCATGGGCTACCGCTTTATGCGGAGCCGTGCCTACGGGTTTTCGGAACTGGCCCTGCTGTGGCAAGACGGCTACAACTTGAGTGTCGAGGCTTTTTACCAGCCAGGGCTGTACCGCGGGTTTGCTCCGGAGCGCGGCTGGAAACAGGAGCAGGATTACGGTGTAGCTTTTACCCAGTACCGCGGCAACTGGAGTATCAACCTGTATTACGCCTTGCGTAACGGCGAGAATTACTTAGACGGAATTATCGGATTTGGCCTCAAGACACTGTTCTAGGGCTGGATTGGTGCAGTTTTTCCGCTCCGTTATTTGTTGCTTTTGAGCATGTCCAGGGCGATTTTGGATAAGTAGTCGGAGTAGAACCCGCCTGCTTTATTGAATGTCATTTTCCCATTCTTATTCCTTGCGACCATGTGGGGAACGCCTTTCACGTCGATGTGGAACGCAGGTTCATAGGTATTGTACCAATAGAAGGTCTTCCAGTCCCAGGGAATGTCTCGTTGGTATAACCATTGGCGGATTTCGTCTTTGGATTCACCATGGACGAAGAGTAATACGTTGATTTTATTTTTCCTGAAGAATTCCGTTAGGCCTTTTAGGGTGTTGATTTCGCTGACGCAGACAGGGCACCATGTACCAATAAAGAAGACGAACGTTCCATTTTCGCCCGCGACCTCACTTAGGCTGAAGGTTTTGTCTTCTAGATTGTAGAGCGTGACATTTCCATCGATTTTTTTGGAGAAAGGGTTGAATCCTTTTACGTGCACGGCGTAATAGGCCGCCAAAAAAAGAATTGCCAGGATAATAAGTTTTTTCAAGGACATGAATTTAATATATCTTTTTTAAAAGATAAGCGGGAAAAAAAAGTGGTATTATTTTATTCAAGCACAGGTTTTCTATCTTTTGTGTACTTTTTAGAGGATTTGTGTGATGATTGTATCTTGGATGACTACCAACAAGTGTAACCTGACCTGTAAACACTGCTATCAGGATGCCGGCGAAAACAAGTCTGCCGAACTCACGACGGCAGAGGCTTTGAAACTAATTGACGAAATTGCTAAGGCGGGATTCAAGATCATGATTTTCAGCGGCGGCGAACCCATGACCCGTCCGGATATCGTTGAGCTTGTGACTCATGCCTCAAGCAAGGGTCTCCGCCCGGTGTTCGGTACCAACGGTACCCTCATCACGCACGATTTGGCCTTTAAGCTTAAGGCCGCCGGTGCCATGGCCATGGGTATCAGTATCGACAGCATCGACCCGAAACGACACAACGATTTTCGAGGACTGCCCAACGCTTTCGAACTCACTATGGCAGGCATTGAAAACTGCAAGGCGGCTGGGCTTCCGTTCCAGATTCACACCACCATCATGGACTGGAACCAGAACGAAATATTTGACATTATGGACTGGGTCAAGGAAATTGGTGCAGTAAACCACCAGATATTCTTCCTGATTCCTGTGGGCCGTGGAAAAGAGATCGAGGACCACGCCCTTCGTGTAGCCGAATACGAAAGCCTGCTCCGTCGCATTATGGAAAAGAGCCGCACGCTCGGCATTCCCGTGAAACCTACTTGTGCTCCGCAGTTTTTGCGTATCGCCGATCAGCTGGATATCAAGACCCGCTATAGCCGAGGCTGCCTTGCGGGCATTGATTATTGCATCATAAGCCCTATAGGCAAGGTGCGCCCCTGCGCCTACATGATGGAAGAGGCGGGAGATGTTCACGATACTCCTTTCGACGAAATCTGGGCCAATGCGGATGTGTTCAAGAAACTTCGCACCAAGGCCTATTCTGGTGCTTGCGGCAAGTGCAAGTTCAATGACCGTTGCGGAGGTTGCAGGGCCCGTGCCGCTTATTACCACGACGGTGACTACATGCAAGAAGACAGCTACTGCGCTTACGGTCGCGGATTAAAGTAACTATTGATGATAAAAAATAGTCCTGAAAAAATCTGGCTGTTTGACTATGACCTAACCCTGTATGGCGCAGAGGAACGGTATGTCATCAATTCTTTGGATCACCGAATATCTCTTTTTGTGCAAAAGACAGTCGGTGGCGATTTTGAATCGGCGCACAAGATTCGTACTGAATATCTAGAACGTTTCGGGACAACCCTTGCTGGCCTTATGGCGATGCATGGTACGAATCCCGACGATTTTTTTGATTTTATACATGAACCGGAGTATTTGATTTATCCCAAAAAATCTCCAGATAAATTGGCGTTGCTTCAAGGTCTGAATGGTTTGCGATTTGTTTTTACCAATGGTCGCCATGACTGGAGCGAAGCGGGTATGGCCCACATGGGGATTGACTCGGCAATTGATGCTGTGTTGGATTTGAAACAGCTTGATTGGGTGGGAAAACCTCACGACAGTGCCTACGAAAAGGCGGAAGTTTGGATTCAACAGAGACTTTCGCAAAAAGGGGTGGGAATGTCGCCTGGTTTCCATGGTGTTATTTTACTTGAAGATTCCCTTCGAAATCTTGAACCGGCCCATCGTCGAGGATGGACTACGGTGCTTGTGAATCCGACGGTCTCCGCTCCCGATTGGGTTGATTACTGTATCCCGCATCTGTTAGATTTGTCTAGCATTCTAGAAACGGCTGAAAAATAGGTCCTTTTTTTGTATTTTATTCCCATGCGCTTTTCGTTTTTAAAAATTTTTGTCCTCTTTTCCTTGTTTCTTGCGGTAACACTGTCTTTTGCGGATAACCGAAATGGTTTTAACAACATGACTGTTACCACAGAGTATTCTGCCTTGTTGCAAGAAAAGAATGCTCGGAACGATTCGTTGTTACCTGCATTGGACGGAGACAAGGCTTTTGCCGAGGTGTTGCGGCAGAATCCCAATTTTTGGAGTCTAGGTGGAGCTTTGGACAAGGAAGAATCCCTAGTGACCAAGCTCAATGCAAAGATTGTTTTCATTGACGGTATTCGAGAAGACCCATTTTGTGAAATCGACAAGAATACCGGGAACAACGCAGGGGAATGGAACGTGCGGATTGGCGTGGACTTTGTTTCTGGCGGATCCAATACGGTACATATCCACGTACAGCAATGCTTGGATTATGTCCGTGACCAGTTGGGCTACGCCATCAAGAAGGGCGATAAGGTGGTTGTCGTGCCTCCCAAAAAGGTTTTGGACAAAATAAAAGAAAGTGAAATTCCCGATGCCATAGATGTGGATTTGCAGCAGACGCTTTTAAAGGCTCACGAGGATGTAAACTTGACCGGAAAATGTCCTCATGATATTGAAGCCTATATCATCCTCATGAAAGTCTATGAACAGGTAAAGAATCAAAAGATGGATTTTGTAACCATCAATGACCAGCTGAACAAGCAACGGAACGGGGCTGGTCGTGTGCAAAGCTGCGCCTTTAGTCGGGAATGGAACAAGCGCTATCAGGAGAGCGCCAGTTTCGAGTGCGATATCGATAACGATAGGTGCCTTTATCGTCAGGAAAATGACGGGGACTCGGACTGGAAGATTGACTATGAGCATGACCGGTTTGAATACATTAACAAGAAATTCCTCTTTTTCAATTTGAATCCTAAAAGTATCCACAAGGGAGGGACGATGCTGGACTTGCGTTTGCTTCGCCTTTCGACGAATCTCTATTTGGAAGCTTATTTGAACTTGAAGGGTGAACCGGTAACTCTTGGGTTGATTATCGTTCCAGGAGACAAGACTATCGACGATTATGAGGACGACGAAGAGGAAGAAGAGGATGAAGAGCCCTCAAATGCCGAAGAAACAGAGGAAATTCAGCCTTTTGACTAGAATTTGGACTTGTTTTTTCGTCAGTTTTTCTTTTTTTCGTGTTTTATTGTATATTTAGAGAAGAAAATTGACAAGGAGAATTTCATGAATCGTTTAGCAAAAATGTCCTTGGTTGCAGCCATGCTGGCCGTGCCGTCCATGGCCGATGAACAGTTCGGCGGCGTTGGCGTTACAATCTACCAGATGCCTCAGGGCGTCCATGTGGTAGAAGTGATTCCGGGCACTCCCGCAGCAGAAACAAACCTCCAGGCTGGTGATGACATTATCGCTGTAGATGGAGTGAGCCTCAAGGGATTGAGCATCGACGAATCCAAGGCGATGCTTCGTGGCCAAGTAAACAAGCCGGTTGAAATTACCTTCGTGAATTCTGGCGATACCATCAAGACAACGCTTCGCCGTACTCAGATTACCGTGAAGGAATTTGAAAGCTCCCAGGTGGAATCTTGGTATGGCGACAAGAAAGAATTTGACGCGGCCGAACTGGAAACCTTCGCTAGTGCCAATAGCGGCAATAAGCAGTTTGTGGCTGTGCTGAAACACGGCTCCTTGATGAAGGAAGGAACTGTCAATGCACAGGGCGTTAACGGGATTTATGTGGACAAGGCGGAGGGGATTGCTCCTAGACCCACGAACCCCAATGTTGCCAAGCCCGGTTCTGCTAAGCTGAAGGGCTTTACTCGTAATGCCATTAGTTTTGAGGCAAAGTCTGCAGGCGTCGCTACTATTACGGTGATGAATACGGATGGTGCGGTCGTGGCGACAATGACGTCCGAAAGCGTTAAGCCTGGTTTCAATTCCGTATCCTGGAATGCAAAGAATGTTCCTAGCGGCCGCTATATGGTGACTATCGAACACAACGGCTCGGTCAGCGGCAAGAACGCCGTGCTGAAATAAAGACCATTTAAGAAGTCAAGAAGTCCTGCCTCAATGGTGGGGCTTTTTTTTGGCTCTGACCCCTAATACCTACAACCTAACCCCTAAAACCTACAAATAGTGCTTGACCCGCATCTCGGGGTCGGCATTTTCTTTTGGCGGTTTTGGCACGTGTATTTTCACGGCATACACGTAGCTCTCGGTTTCGGCTATAATATCGCCCTCTTGCAAGTCTTCGCTTACCTCAATCTCCAGTTCCACTCCATCTCGGGCAATTCTTCTGATGGAGTGCTCTTTGAGCTCGTGCCGTTCGAAAAGAACGTCGATGACTTTCTTGTAGGTTCCGTGGTGAGTCGTTCCTAGAACATGGTCGCAAATCATGGGCGAGAATATAGTTTTTCAGAGACTAACTCTGTTTGCTTCTGCTATTCTGAAAGCGTGTTTTTCTAAATTGTGCGCAACGTGTTTTTGATGAGAACCCATAGACTCCTGTGGGCCGTTTTGGTGTTTGCCGTGACGGTCTTGTCTCTCCCTGCTCTTGGCCAGGAGATGACTCGTTTTGAATTGGAAGAGCGGGAACAGGAAGAGGAAAAGGACACCACCGAAGTAAACTGGATGAACGATACTTCTGGGGTGGACACCATTGAGTATCGGGCAGTGGATTTGGTTTACGATGTGGAAAAATCCACCTTCAACTTGAACAACAGCGCTCAGTTGAAATACCGCACCGCTACCTTGGATGCCGATACCATTTGGTTTGATCAAGAAAACAGCGTTTTGGCGGCTAGCGGCGATCCTATTCTCAGGGAGACCAAGAACCCCTCCCTTTCGGGAATGCGGCTCAAATACAATATGAACAGCCGGATTGGCGAAATCTATTATGCGACCACTTACCAAGATAACCAGCAGCTGAATGGCATGGAGGTTCGCAGGCTTCCCGACCAGCGAATCCAGATAGCCCGTGGAGACTTTAGTACCTGTAACGATTCCACTCACCAGCACTTTTACTTCTATGGACGGCGTATGGTGGTAAAACCAAAGGAAACCATTACAGCTAGGCCGGTGGTGCTGAATATTGCCGATGTGCCGGTGGCGGTGCTGCCCATGATTGTGGCTCCCCTCAAGAGTGGTCGTAGGTCCGGTATATTGACGCCCAAGTTCGGTGGTGACCAGGTGCAAGGGTACTACATGAGCAACCTAGGCTTTTACTACGCTCCAAATGATTACTGGGATGCAACGGTTAAAGGCGACATTATCGAAGGCGAGGAGGCTCGGTTTGAGCGCTCCACCTTGACGGGAGAGGTGCGGTATAAATTGCGCTATGTGTTAGAGGGGAATGTTTCTTACACGAGCTACTTAGAAGAATTTGATTTGGCAAACAGCGGCTACGATATTCGTTTTTCTCATAACCAGAACTTGACACCCGATGGAAAACACACCTTGAGCGGCTCGGGCTCTTTCGTTTCCAGTCAAAGCGTCCGTAAGGACAACGCCCTGGATGCAGAAACTATCTTGAACCAGCAGGCCAACGCCCAGATGACCTATTCCGGCAAGTTCGGTACCAACAAGAGCCTGACGGTGAAGGTCAGGCAGGACCACAACCTGGTGACGGACATGATGCAGAGGGAAATCCCCGACATCCAGTACCGCATGAGCGGTCCTCTGTTCAATTTTGAGGTAGATGAAGACGAAGAAGCCTACGACGACCATTCCATCGCAAGTTATCTGGAAAAGTTCAACTACAGTTTTAACAACAGGTTCAACTTCTATACAGTTCGGGCGCGGGATACCGTCAACGAGGTGGATACTACCGCCAAGTACGTAGGTTACACGGGAACTTATTCCTTGGATTACTCGATGCGTGTCCTTCGGGTAATAAACCTGACGCCACGGGCGAACTTTACGGGTTTTTGGACCGGAACGTCCTGGATTAACCCAGAGGATTCTCTGCAGTACCGCCGTCGGTACACGAGTCTTGATCCGGAACATGATAGCTATGGCGATGCGGCGTATAATCATGATTACAGCATTACGGCGGACACCAAATTGTATGGAATTTGGGTTCCAGAAATAGGCCGCTTTACGGGAATTCGGCATGTGCTGTCTCCAAGCGTTTCTTATACCTACGCTCCCGAAATGGATACAGTCAAGACCTTTGCACCGCACCCCTTGCTAGGGCAGACTCCCTACCAGATTGAACAGAAAACGGTGGGCTTTGGATTGAACAACGACTTCGATATCAAGTACCTGAAAGTGGTTGGCCGTGCGGTCGATACGACCAGGGAAGGCGGTTCGGATGCGGTAGAAGACCAGTACGGAAACCGCCGTTTCTTGACAACTAGACATAATGTCTCTTATAACTTTGCGGCAGATTCCCTGAACTTTTCGGACATTACCTCTAGCTTTGGCTTGCAGATACTGCCCGACTACATGTTTACGGTCAATACCCGTCATAGCGTTTACCACAAGTTTTCAGATGATCCCAACAAAGTTCAAGTGCCCGAGTTGATTTACTGGGGCTATGAATTGTCCCGAGCCTTCCGCTGGAGCGGTAATTTTAATGGCGGCCTGCCGTCTCAGATGGGCAAGTACGAGATGCTCAAATGGTCCTTCGGTTTCGATTACCGCTATACTTTCTCCAGTACCCGAGTGGCCAAGGACCTGTTCCGGGACCAGATTTCTCACTCCACAAGCATTACCGCTACCTTCCAGCCCACGGTGAACTGGGAGATGAGCTACAGCACCCAGTACGATTACAACGAAGGCAAGTTCGTGACCCACCGGTTTACTTTTAACCGGACGCTCCACTGCTGGCAGTTGGACTTCACCTGGACGCCTACGGGTCCTGCCGCCGGCTGGAGCTTTGCCATCTATGTGCGTGACCTGCCCGATATCAAGCTGAATGCGGGCAGCACGGATACAAAGCAGGACAAGTCCAGCAAGTAAAAGACAATTCCGGGAAAACAAAAAGACCCGCCGAATAGGCAGGTCTTTTGAGTGGAGCTAAGGAGAGTCGAACTCCTGACCTCCTGCATGCCATGCAGGCGCTCTACCAACTGAGCTATAACCCCGAAAGGTGAGCC
>Ga0247611_10009800_pt1 | contig 11410 bp, 6 predicted proteins | sample 177DNAGHGhighgp2_FD_192422 | JGI IMG/M metagenome (GOLD analysis project Ga0247611, IMG submission 192422) | Sheep rumen microbial communities from Palmerston North, Manawatu-Wanganui, New Zealand - 1770 DNA GHGhigh gp2 | ecosystem: Host-associated > Mammals > Digestive system > Stomach > Rumen ... | reverse complement strand
CTGTAACCTTGACGGCAACACGCGGCGATGCCATTCGTCGTCTTGTATGGAGCATTCCTGAACTGAACATCACCGACTGGCACATTACCAGTCCTACCGTTGTGTTCCCACAGGCTGGCACATACACCGTAAAACTTTCAGGTTTCGACTATGAAGCCGATGCAAAGGTAACGACCTCAAATCCTAATCCTGCCGACCGCGAGGCTACTGATGAACTTGTGCTGAACGTAGGTAGTGCTCCTGCCCTCGATGCTTCGTTCAGCGTAAGTGCTGCCGAGGTACCCAGCGGTGAGCACGTAAGCTTCCAGGTTGACAACTTCGTACAGGGCTACGTCTATACCTGGTCAATGCCCGGAGCCGATGTCGAGACCGCTTGCACTCCTATCGCAGGTGCTACGTTCCAGAAGCCCGGTGACTATGAGGTAACTCTGACCGTGACAGCACCTACAGGCGAAAATACCAAGAAGAAGCAGACGGTGAGCGTAACAGAAGTTGTGCCTCTGGCAGACTTTGAGGTTTCGGAGGCTATAATCATGAATAATGAAACAACTACGCTGAAGGACCTTTCGAAGCATTATCCCACAAGTCTGAAATGGACTATTGACAACGGCGTGCAGAAGACCATCGTAAATGGTGGCAGCAGTTTCGACTTTACTCCCGCAGAACCAGGTGTGTATGATGTGACGTTGGAAGCTACTAATGGTAAGGGAACAAATTCTGTTACTATGGAACGAGCTGTCATAGTTACAAATGCCGACTCAAAGAATGGTTTGACGTTTACTCCAGAAGGTGCGACAGTAACTATCTCGAAGCCCATAACTGATGCCACATCAATAACGAGGCTGACTATAGACTGGTGGATGAATGTCGAGAAGCTGAGTGCTCAATCTATTCAGCTCGGCGAGTCTTCGTCGATGGTCATCATGTCAACTCCAACCGGACAGATGTCTTTCGACGCCGGCGGCAAGTCCGTAAGTAGCACCGCGGACTACATCATTCCCGGCCAATGGCACCATTATGCAGTCATGTATAATGCTGGCACAGTAACATTCTTCCGCGACGGCAAGAAAATTAATACTCCATCGACAAAGGTGGCTACAACGATTACCCGTCCTGCTACCTTTGCAATTACATCTTCAGGCAGCATCGATGAGTTCCGTATTTGGGAGAACACCACTTCAGAAACTATTCTGAAGTCTATCATTAACCAGCCAATGGACGATCCCGAGTACTACATCACAGGTGAAAAGAAGAACTATAAACTGCGCGTTTACTACCAGTTCAACCAGAGTAGTGGAGATGTTCAGGATTTAACTTCATACGAGAATACAGGTGTTCGTTCGGGCTTTGGTCCCGAAGGTGATGCCTGGGGTCTTTCGAAGGGTGTCTTCTGTCTGAACTTCAATTCGAGATTGCCGAACATCGTTGTTGATGGAATCAATGAAATCAATAATGGAGAATTGGTAATTGATAATGCCCGCAAGGGAGTGTTCGACTTGAGCGGCCGCCGTATTACAGGCACGCCGAAGCCAGGTCTCTATATCATCAACGGTAAGAAGAGGGTAGTAAGATAACCATCTGATACAATACAGAATAAAGCCCGACTGAAATCTCAGCCGGGCTTTATTATTTACGTTGTTTAAGTTTGTTACTTAACCACGAGTTTCTTACCACCTACAATGTAGAGACCCTTTGGCAGGCCCTCAACTGAGGTGTTGCGACGCAGTAGTTGACCATTCAGACTGTAAACACCTGTGGCAGCCTTAACAGCCTTAGCTTCTACGGCAGGAGCAGTAATGGCTGTGGGCTCGTATGCTCCGTAGTAGAACAGGTTGAAGTAATCGAAGAAAGGCATAGAACCGTTTGTGCTGGCAATCTCAACACGGAAACCAATCTTGATGTCGCCCTTCTCATCCAAAGAGAATGGAACGTATGTGTCGTAGTAGTCATTGTCGGCCTTCAGCATGTTGTCCATCAATGTTCCGTTACCATGACGATAGTCATAGTCATTGGTCATTGCCAACATGTTTTCCAGAGTCAGGCCCTTTTCCTCATCAACATAGAAGAACGGGTGGATAAGAGCACTTTCATCGTTGGCATATACGCTGTAGTCAGTGGCAATAGTGCTCTTCATTTCATCGGTGTATTCGTCAACACGGTATGAACCACCAAGACGGATGGCAGCGCGAACCTTCAGCAGGTAGTTACCGGCAGGCATGCCTGTGATTGTCTGATATACATCCTGAACAAGAGAAGTAGGACCGCTTGAACCGAACCACCAGTTTACGCAGTCTGTGCCAGTAGGCAGTACCATGTTTTCGGGATCTGTGAGGCTCCAGCCAGCAGCATCTGTGTCGAAGTTGGGATTAACAAGCATGTTGGTGAAGTCGAAGTTGCTTCCCTGCTTTGGAGATACACCGCAGATGTAGAAGTCCTTAATAGCCTGTTTGATTTGCAGAATTGTCTGTTCTACCAATTCGGCAGGAATGCCTGCAGGACTGGCAATGATGGCTTCCCCCTCAGTAATCCATACAGATATTTGTTCCTTGCTGATGTCAACACCATTGGCGTCAACGCTTTCTACCAAAGCCTTAGCTTCAGCAACGGCATCCTTCAGGTCTTCAAGAATCTGTCCTAACTCGGCAGCAGCCTTGTCAGCCATATACTTGTCCTTAGGACCAACGAACTGCAGTTCAACCTCGTCCCATGCAATCCAGTTGGCTGTGGTTGTAGCATCGATGTACAGACCGAAAGTCAGTTCCTGACCTTCGGCAGTTGTTTCCATTTCGAGTGTGTAAACCTCAGCAATACCATTACCGGTATGAACGTCAACACTCTTATCGTTGAGGCGAATCTGTACACCAGTTACTGGGGTGTTAACGTCGCTCTGCTGAACAGCAACGGCAGATGCCTTCAAGATGTAATATCCAACGGGGAGTGGCTTGCCATTGGGCAGAGTAGTTATAGTCTGCGTAGCATAGTTCTCCTGACCATAGGCATCAGGATTCTTCACCCAGCATTCCATGAAGGGCTTTGTGAAACCTGTAATATTACCGCTGGTGTTGATGTGCAGGGCAGGATTAGCAGTTCCGCCATTGAGACAGGTCCAACCATTCATGCTTGACATATCGCCGTTAGTGATAACATTGGCGGGGTGTGCATAGCTGGCATTTCCCATGCGGAACTTATCCATAGCCTCGTTCAATGCAGCTCTTGCATTGTCGAATGGTTCGTCAACCATTTGGTCGAAATAATTATAGTCTGGATCAGCCGTAAAGTTTTCTATAGTCTGTGACATAACACCCTTGGCGGTATTAATGGCTTGCTGGAATTCCTCCAGTCCCTCGGTCATTGTCTTTGCCAGTTCCTCGGCATCGGCTATAGCCTTCTGCAGACGGGCATACGAGGTGTTAATAGTATTGTATTTCTTAACCTCATCGTTCAAAGTGGTTGTTGCTTCTTCCAGAGTTGTGAGGTCGCTGTTTTCATCTTCAACCGTTAATTGAGCGTCATCGATAGCATCCTGCAGTTCGCTCTTGTAGAATACGGCGTTGTCGCGTTCCTTAGCCTCTTTGGCAGCTGTAATGGCGGCGGTCAGAGTCTCGCGTGCAGCAGCAATTCTTTCTACGTCCATTGCTGCGTTCCAGTCGTCTTCGGAACCTGCATAGTACAACTTCACGTTGTCGATAATCACCCAGTTTACATTGGGGTGATTGAATCGGAAACCAATGGTCAGGGTGTCATCTTTTTCAATGTCCACGTCAACACCGAAGTTTACACCTGCTTCTATACCGAGCTTTGTTGTGCCGAACTCGCGTACTTGCTCATTTGCGTAGATTTCAAGACCATCGCTCTCTTCTGGATTGTCAGCACCTTGGAAGCAAGCTAGGACGTCAACTGTCAGACGATAGTGACCAGCAGGCAGACCGGCAATGTCCTGATGGATATCACCGTCGTTGTTTAGCACGTTTTTACCATTATTACTGTTTGCCCACTGTTCAGCAAAATATGATATTGTTGTTGAGCTGGTGCTGGCAATGTTGTTGTTTCGGCTGTTCTGCTTCATGTTTGTGGAGACCCAGCCGGTGATTTTAGTGGCATTGGTGGCATCCTTGTCAAATGAAGGGTTTACAACTTTCTCTGTTGCGTCAATAGCGTTCTCTGCGATGAATGCATCGATAGCTTCCTGCAGGGTGATGATTATAGAGCGAACGGTTTCATCGTCTTCTGCATTCTCGGCGTCAGCCTTTGCTGTGGAAATAGCAGCTTCGAGGTCGCTCTGACCTGATTCGTAGCTATCGCAATTTAACATGTAGGTGGCGTCTTCAATGACTGCCATCAATGACTTTTTGTGGACGATGCTTTCGTCCTGTGCCCATAGACCTGCTGTTGTGAACAGGGCCAGGGCCATTAGAAGTAATTTTCTCTTCATAATTGTGTTTTGTTAATTAAATAAAATAGGTTAGTTGATGTTGTTAATAATTATTTCCACGGGGCAGTGGTCGCTGCCCATGATTTCGTTGTGTATAGAGGCAGACTCGAGTTGAGGTACGAGCCTGTTGCTCACAATGAAGTAGTCGATACGCCACCCTGCATTCTTCTCACGGGCGTGGAATCGGTAGCTCCACCATGAGTATGCTCCTTCGAGGGTGGGGTAGAAGTGACGGAACGAATCGGTGAATCCGCTTCCGAGCAGTTCTGTCATCTTCTCGCGTTCTTGGTCGGTGAAACCTGCGTTCTGACGATTCGACTTGGGATTCTTCAGATCTATCTCTTCGTGTGCCACGTTGAGGTCGCCGCAGAGGATTACGGGCTTCTTGGAATCCAACGCAAGCAGGTACTGTCGGAAGTCATCTTCCCACTTCATGCGATAGTCCAGTCGCTTCAGTCCGTCCTGACTGTTTGGTGTGTAGCAGCACACAAGGTAGAAGTCTTTGTACTCCAACGTGATGAGACGCCCTTCGTGGTCGTGCTCGTCAACTCCCATTCCGTACTTCACGGAAAGTGGTTGGTGCTTTGTAAATATTGCAGTTCCTGAATACCCTTTCTTTTCGGCGTAGTTCCAATAGGACTGGTAGCCAAGAAATGGCAAATCCAATTGTCCTTCCTGCATTTTTGTTTCCTGCAAGCAGAAGAAATCTGCATCTAGCGATTCAAAGGCTTCGGCAAAGTTCTTGCCTACTACGGCTCGCAAGCCGTTTACGTTCCATGAAATAAACTTCATCTTCCTACTGCAATCTTTTTACCATTAACAATGTATATGCCGGGTTGCAGTCCATCGGCAAATCGACTATAGGGCACAGCGCGGCGTAAGAGCATACCATTAATATTATATACGTTAACACGTCGTTCGCCTAGTTCCGTTACATCTATTATCTTTGTTGGTGTGCCGTAATCGTCCTCTTCAGGGTCAATGATATCGTCAGACAGGTCATAGACATCGAGATTCTTATAGATGTATTCGGCACGTTTCCGTAGCCAACTCTTTGCATTCGTCGTGTGTGTGGCGTAGTCCTTTCCGTCGCCCCATCCCGTCCTCGTATATATATATCCATCGCCATAGTAAATGGAATTATCCACACCGCTTTGGTTGTGTTCCAAAGACAAGCGGGCAAACTGGAAGTAGTCGTCGCAGTATTCGATAAGTTCCTCAAGGCGTCCGTCGTTCATGAAATGGTGCCACAGGCGGTAGTATTCCTTCTTCACCTTCTCGCTGCCGCGTAGCAGGTCGCGGAAAAAGGGATAGCCCTTGTTGCTACTGGACATATAATAGAATAGGTCTATGTCAGCAGCTGTAACAAAGTAGTTGTGCCCGCGTTCGTAACCGAACGACCAGTCGAAGTCCCATACCGGACCGAGGTTCCAAAGCGAGTCAGGCGATGTGATATCTGTGTTATAGATAAACCAGCTCTTTGCGTGCATCAGTTCCTCGTTGCGTACTAGGTCAGTCACGAACATTGCGCTTACCACGCTTTCTACATCGAACTTGGCATTCTCGCAGTCGTACTTCACGTCGTATGTCAGTGCGTTGAATGCGCTCATAATCTGGGCGCTGGTGAGATTGTCTGGTTCATCGTCTTCGAGATCCGGCTCTTTTATCTTTGTCTTTATACCGTAGCTTGTCTCGTTGTAGATGGTTTCGTCAGTATATGTGTCGAGTTCAATCATCACGGCATTGGTCTCGTCCTTGATGTCGATGCTGTTATTGCTGAATCCGGTTTTTTCAGTAAAGTTGTATGAGCCGCGATACTGGTTGTTGACGTATAGTTCCACTGGTACAATGTGGTTGCAGCCGCGCGTCTCCACCATATCTGCCACCTTCATAGCTATGGCGTTGGTGGTCATAGAGCCAGCCTGTTTGTTGCAGAGCAGTACCCACGACTTTCCACCCCTCATGCCTAGCGGTTTCTGCTTCTCATTAAACTTCAGACGGTAGGGGTTCTTGCTGTCGTAGCTGTCGTACCATGTGGAGTTTCCACGACCTTTAATCTTCACAGTCATTTTCTCCAAATCGGGATAAACACCGCCGCCGTCAATCTTTATTTGAGCGTCCTCATAGTAGGTCTTTCCATATCGGCCTATCCACATGTTGTTGTTCCACGTCGTGCTGTCGCCAAACCAGATATCGATGCGCGGCACCTTGTATTCCGTTGTGGAGTGGTCGGTCAGGAAATCTACCGTCACCTCATAGTCTGTGCCGTAAGGCTGGAATCCTTTTTTGTATTCAGCAGGTGATATGAGTATTGGCTCAGAGCTACCGTGACTGGGGTTCTCTACTACGCTATAGAGCGCAAACTCGCTGAATACCAGGTAATTCTTGTGCTGTGCTTCTGTCAACTGCAGACGCATATATTTATAAGAGGTATTCCAGGTTATTACGGGACTGGTGTATGTTGCATCAGTTGTAGTGGGCAGATTGTCATCGTTAGCTGTGAATGTCTTCACATTCACCCATGAAGTGCCGTTCGTGCTGGCTTGCAGGATGAGGCCCAGAGGTGCGTAGCTTCCGCTGTTGCGAGTGATATACTCGAACTTCAGGTTCTCCATAGTCTCCGGCAGGTTAATCTGCAGGTATGGCCATTCGCTTACTCCGTCACCGTAGTATGCCCCTTCGTACCAGTTGAGCTTGGGATAGGTCATATTGTCACCATAGGTAGAGTGGAAGATGGTGCTGTGGTTGCCATCGAGCATATTGCCCAGATAGTCAGAATGGTTGGTTGGGGCGTTGGTCGAAAGCATACTCTCAGTCAGTTCCACCTTGGTGCTTATCCACTCGTCCTCAGAGTCGGGAATGCTCCATTCTTCGTTCTTTGTTTTCTTTACTTTATATACAAACTGGTCGGGGTAGGCCAGAGTGTAGTGAATGGGTTTGTCGAAGCGCAATCGTGTTTCTTTGCTATGCTGACGTACCCCATCGATATAAGCCTTCACATCGTCTGGCAGTTTGAACGAAGGTGTCAGTCGCTTACCAATGCAACCTACTGCAACGGTCACTTTGTGGTTGATACTGTCTATCACGCCTTCGGCATCGGTAAAGAGCTGGTCGTTGAACTTATTGTTAAACTTGTAACTCTCGAAGTTAGGCAGTTTGCCTTTATACTCCGTTGTCTCGCTCTGAACGCGTGCCTTGGCAATCGTGACAGTGGTGTCGCCTTTCAGTTTGAAGTAGATGAGGCCGTTTTTCTCCTCACGTCCTTCGATATATTTCTTTGGGAATATCATTGATGAGCCGTCGTCAAGTGTAAAGAAGATACAATCGCCTATCTCGTTGTCTTCCTCTTCCTCCTCTTGTGCGCTTTCTTCAATCTTTGCCTTCAGGGCTGCTGTCGTGGGATTGGTGGTTGTTGTGAATTGTGGTTTTGTCCAACTGATGGCTTGCAGCATTGTGCACAGCATCAGAGCCAGCATTGATAAGTAGAGCTTTCTCATGATATTTTTCCTTTCCTCATTATTTCAGGTATTTAGCCAGTTCGCTGTTTGCTTGTCGCAGTCCTTTGGCAATGCCTTGAGCATTGAGCTGGGCACCTAGCTTACTGGTGTGTGTATGGTCTTTCTTGTAGTATGCTTGTGCCTTTTCCTGTCCCATTTCATCGAGGGCGTCGGCTGTGATGTTGTGGAGGTCGATGAACGATACTCCCGTCAGTTCCACAATGTCGCGATACCAGCGTCCGAATGAGTCATTACGACGTTCAATCTTTCCCTTTTCCCACTTGTTCTTCTGTCCGTCGCCCCATTCATTTCGTGGTGTCAGACTTACCAGAATCGGTGTTGCCCCCTTTTCGCGAACATCGTCAATCATCTTTCGCAGATACCATCCGAAGGTGTACACCACCTCGTTCCATACCTCTTTATCTGTACGTACGCGATAGACGTGGCTTGAGTCGGCAGTTCCGGTGATGTCGTTGCGGGCCTTACCGTTTGCCAGTTCATTGCCTGCATCGTTGTGTCCGAACTGAATCAGCACGAAATCGCCAGGGTGAACGTCGTTAATGACCTTGTCCCAGCGACCTTCGCGCAGGTATGAGCGGCACGAGCGTCCTGCCTGTGCCGAGTTCTGTATTACAATTTTGTCTGTATCGAAGATGGTGGCAGCCTGACTTCCCCAGCCCCACATTCCGTCTTCATCTTTGTCTTCGTTCTTTACTGTGGAGTCTCCTGTGATGAACACCACGGGTTTGCCCTTCTGGCGCTTCACGCCTGTGGTGGGGCGCTCTGGGCGCATCATCGCCTTCAGGGGCTCCACCTCGGGATGGTTGCATTGTAAGAGTCCGTCGGCAGCCGAACGTGCATTCAGTTGTGCTCCGAAAGCCGATGTGTGAATGTGGTCGAGGTAGAAATGGTAGTTGAATTTCCATTCCGACATACGTTCGTACTTGCGTGCCGATATCTCGTTGAGGTCAACAAAGGGGCAGTTCAGCTCTTCTGCAATCTGTCGTGCCCAAAGGCCGAAGGTGTCATTCACGCGTACCACATGACCTTTCTTTCCTGGTACATAGGCATTTCGTGGAGTCAGACTCATGAGTATGGGGTGTGCTCCAAGTTCGCGTGCCTCGCGAACGAAGCGGCGCATATATTCGCCGTAGGAATAAACGGTTTCCTTTACGCCAGTCTCTTTGATAGTTACTTCAAGGCTGTCGGTTGCAGAAATACCGCGTATCGTGGCACGTGCACGACCTGAGTCGAACGGACCATTGTCGTTGTGTCCTAATTCTATAATAACATAGTCGCCTGGGCGTATTCCTTTCTTCACGTCAGGCCAAAGACGGGTGTAGAACGTACGACTGCTGGTGCCTCCTAATGCCTGGTTCTCAACGGTAATCTTGCTTTCATCGAAATACTGGTGGGCAAAATATCCCCATCCCCACTGACCGTTATCGCCGTTTCCCATGGTGCCGGTGCGCATTGTGGAGTTACCCACAAGGAATAGCACGGGATTCGTTCCCTTGCGGCTACTTCCAGCCACTGGACGTGCTGTGGCAGCCTTCTCCAACGAGTCGAGTGTGAGGTCAACAACCTTGTTCACGTCCTCCATCGGACGGTAGTTGTCTTGCGCCCAACCGGTAAGGCTTGCGCATATCGTAATAAGTGAAAAAACAACTCTTTTCATACGTCTTTTTTAGAAAAATCACCCCAAAGGTACAAATAATAATTGGAACAATTATAATTTGAGGGCAAAAAACCTAAAAAAGAACGATATCGCCTCCGTCGCTCGATGTGTATTTTTTGAGAAGTTCTTGAATATACTCGGCACAGGCTATGGTGTTCTCCTTGTTGCCGTCGTAACCATTGACTATGCACAGCAGTCGGGTGGTGGAGAGCGAAAGTTTTGTGCGCTCATTGTCACTGGTTGGTGTTGCAATTCCACCCATTTCATCGCGCCAAACTGGCATTCCTGCAATGTTCAGCGGCCCGCGTCCAATGCCCTCATAAGGTTCACCCTCACGCCCTATTCCAAGTTCCAACGTGTCACCGCTCACAAGGTCGGCATCCAGTCCGCTGATGCTGTATCCGTATGCTATGGATGCCAGATTAATTAGATCCACCACTGTGTTCACTCTGTATAGGTCGTTGCCCTTTAATGTACGGCGCACCAGCGCTTCACCTGACGGACGGTATCGGCTTGGGTCTTTGCCGCATCGCTTATACACCTCTCGTGTAGCCTCAATTGAGGGCATTTGCTTGATGCTGTCGGGGGTGTATCGCGTGCGATATTCTTCGATGAAGCCATCGATTTCTTTCCATAATGCTGCGTCACTGTCAGTGTTCTTTATAGACGCAACGACAGCGGCACCTGTCATTTGCGGGCACCGCTGTCTGATTTCTTCACAAACTTTAAACTCCATTTATTAACCTTAAACTCTAAACTTTCAACTCTAAACTCCTTATTTCTTCAACTCATTCACTCCTCTTGTGCAGTGCAGCTCCTCAGTGCTTATGGGCTCACTTGCTATGCTGTCAGTTTTAATGCTGTCAGTAGTTTCGTCCCAGATGTCACCCATTGTATTCTCCTTAGCGTAGTAGAAGTAGTCGCAGAGGGAAGCAAATTCGCTGTAGTAGTGCTCGTAGTTCTTCAGGCGGAACTTTGTGGAATCGTACTTGCCGTCCATGTAACCGGTGAAGTAGTTGTCGTTGATGCGATAGTCGCGGATGGCGCAGTCGAGAGATGGATCGTCGAAGTACAGATATATTGTGCTGCCGATGATTTCGTAGTCGAAGTAGTGAGTTACGCGATACGAATAGAGGTAGTCGGTCTGAACTCCACGTCCTTTGCTGTATCCCCAGCCCTGTGGCATGAACTCTATTTCAGAGCTGCTGCACTTGGTGCCGTTAATCCACATATCGAGGTCGCCGAACCAGCGTCCGCTTACATCGAAGCCGACGGCTTGTTCCAGCTCAAATTCGCAACTTGTGAAACCGAAGAGTGCCACGAACATCATTCCCATGATCCAAAGATTTTTCTTCATTGTCGTAATAGTCTTCATAGTCGTAAGTGTTAAATGTTTGTTTTGATGTTGCAAAGTTACGACCATTTCTTTCCACTACAAAGGTATTATCCCTAAACCGCAAGGGGAAAATCCCTATGGCATATGTGGGGGTGGTAGTTTGCATAAAACTTTGGCATTTGTGCCATTATGTCGCGTCTTTTTCGTATCTTTGCGGTCGATTTTGCATTAATACATTATATAAAAATATATAAGAAGCATGAAATTGAATATCATTGTACTTGCAAAACAGGTACCCGACACACGCAATGTCGGTCCCGATGCCATGACTCCCGAAGGCACCGTGAACCGCAGTGCGCTGCCTGCTATCTTCAATCCAGAGGATTTGAACGCTCTGGAGCAGGCTCTCCGACTTAAAGACCAATTCCCTGGCACCACAGTCTATGTGCTCACAATGGGCCCTGGCC
>Ga0247611_10009795_pt1 | contig 11417 bp, 11 predicted proteins | sample 177DNAGHGhighgp2_FD_192422 | JGI IMG/M metagenome (GOLD analysis project Ga0247611, IMG submission 192422) | Sheep rumen microbial communities from Palmerston North, Manawatu-Wanganui, New Zealand - 1770 DNA GHGhigh gp2 | ecosystem: Host-associated > Mammals > Digestive system > Stomach > Rumen... | reverse complement strand
ACGTATTTGCCGTTACCCATGACTTATCGCAGCTTATCACGCTATTCACTCCTACTCGAGGAGTCTATCTATCCCTAGGATTTCAAATGATGTTTACAGACAAACTTCAAAGAAGCTTGAACGCAGTTCATATATAATCTTTTACATCAAAATATCAATGTGTGCTTTAATATTTCTCCGTTTCATCATTAAGGAATATGCAAGCCACTCATGCTGAACGGAAAATTTCTTCAGCTTCCTGACCATGTTGATATCTTTTGTCACAAACTACCCTTTTAATTCCACACGCTACTATCATATGAGCACAATGTCTAATCGTACATGGTGTCATAGTCACATAAAGAGTCGCTCATTCTAGAGCAATTCATTTTCTAGCAGCACTTGCGATAGCATTCTGCTCTGCACAATTATTTCTCATACAATGTTCTTCCTTTTCTCATTTATCATTAGTCATTGAAATCATCTGATGACCTACCATTTCGCAGGTTTCTGAACCTTCTGGAGCATTCGCAAATCATGAAGAGATTACTGAATTATCTTTCACGATTACGCATCCACACTTACCACGATCACATGTACATTTTTCTGCAACTACTCTCGCAATATCCATAAAATAGTCATCTCGAGAGATATCCTTTGGTTGTAAATTCCCATGATCTTTAATTATTCAATTTTCTTCGATATATTTTTGTGAAACCATAATGAAAAATTTATGTATTAAACTAATCTATTATAATTCATTATCTAAAATTTTGCAAATTTTTATGAAGATTTTAATATCAACATTATTAAAATCTGACTTAAAAAACATTGATATTATTTATCCATTAATTAAAATCGAGCCAACAAACAAAAACATAATTGCCTATGAAAAGATTTGTATTTCTGTGGGGATCTCTATTCTTTACTCTAGTATTTTTCTCCTACTCAATCACAATGTGCTTGCTCTTTTCTGCCTGGTTTTTACTCTTTATTATTCCTAGTTTTTTTGTGATTATTAAACTAATCCAAAACATTGGAATACAAGCTAAAGTTTTGACTCAAATCCAGAAAAGCAATCTATCCAAATCCGTTTATCGCCAAGGGTGCCTATCATTCCTCATTTCTGTCTGGTGTGCATTTTTTGTTTCACATCATCCTTATGAGCACTGTATATACGCTGCCACATTTGGAGTTGCTCTATTCTGTTTTTCTATGCTTTGTTTTGCCTTAAGAAGCCATCTAAACTCTTTCAATAGTTTATGAAAAAGAAAAAAAGAAAAATCAGAAAGAATAAGAAGCTCTATGAAGTTCTCAAACTCAATCATCCTGTTCAAAAAGTTGAAGTCCATGATTATGATTGGGCTTATAGGAATGCAACAAAACTTATAAACACTGTCCAGGACATGAAAGATTGCCAAGAGGCTCTAGAGATTCTGAGTAAAAGCGGTAAACCTACTTATCTCTACTTTCCATGAGAAAGAAAAAACTAGCGAAGAATCGTTCGCTAGTTTTTATTAGAAATTTATCCTTTATCCTGCACTTCTCATTAACATAGTCATCACATATCATCTCTTCTCTTTCATCTTTGGATCAGCTTTGCTAATAATTCATTCATTGTATAATCTTGCCATATGTGGCTCATAATATTTCATATTTCATTTTCCATCTTCCATTCAATATAGCATTCTTGATAGTGCGGTAACGAATTCAGCTCTTGAAACTTCATCATTTGGTCTAAATTCATTATTTTTCATATTCTGTCACATAATTCAAAGTTGATAAGACAATACAACTGCGTTATTATACTGAGCATTTAGTCTAGGACTTACATCATTAAACTTTATATTTTTTGACGTATCAGGGATTTTTCATAATACATTAATCGCATAATATGAAAGCATTTTCGCCATACCTATTCTAGTTAATGGTCAATTTACCTTAGCATCCTTAATATTTTTTACAGTTGTAATTCAATTATCATATGAAAAAGTATATGCATTATTCAATTCTCTAGTATATCAGTTTCCAAGAATATCTGAAGGATTTCATTGACTAAGATTTGATAATCTTCTATTAGAATTATTTGTAATAGAATTAACTACATTTTGTCAATTATTAGCATTAGCTACTACTTTTTCATTTTCTTTCTTATCTGCTGCATTATGAGTATCTGTTTCTGTTTTCACCTTAGAAGTATCAGATTTTACATTATTAGAACTTACTGTATCTGTTGAAGAACTAGACCTTTTACCTCCAGATCCTGAAGAATGAGATCAACTAGATGCAGGTTCCTCCTTTAACGTAATGTCATATCTACAATTCTCAGATACAAATGTAATTGATGATTTACTTGGGCATCCACTTAATTTATTAGAATCATCTATTGAATCTACAATATAAGTTTTCCCGTTATAGAATACTTTAAAAGTCAGACTTCCATCAAATTTATTAAGCAATAATGGCTCAATAGTCACATTATCAGATCAATATTTACCATTTTGAGTGATATTATAAGAAGCCAATTCTTGATTAGAAGAATTATAAACTTTTAGATTTCATCCATTTAAATCTGACGATCAGATTTGGATATTTCCATAAATTGTCATAGGAAACGCAGGGAATGAAGAAATATCATCGCTCGCGAATGTAAAAGATCCTAATAATAACAACGGAATAAGTAATAAACTTTTTTTCATTTTGGATTAATTATACAATAAATTATTTTGTGTTTAAAATTTCTTAAGAATTAACCTTATTAATCACAATCTTCTACATCTTCTGGACAATTTAGACAATTTTCTCATTCATCCTCAATTCAGTCTCAACATACATTATTATTTTTATTCACAATTTTTATTGGAGCTAAATCCATAGCAATATCAGTAATAAATCAGTTACTATCCATTATTCACATATTAAAATTTTTAGTTCAAGTTCAACTAATTCATTGATATTCTGCATCAATCCTTAAACTTATCGGTTCATTTTTTTCTAGATTTATCTCCTCAAATGTTATAGTATCTCGAACAGTATTTATATTATTTTGCTTTCCACAATATTCTTCTCAATTTAATGATAAACAAAACTGAATTTTTCATGAAATAGGACAATTCTCTTCGCAATGTTCATAATCTCTTATACGAATACTACTAAGTTTTCCATATCCATTATCAATTTCTCTTAATACCGTATATGTACCATTGAATACAGCTTTCCTACTTGATTCATTCATAGGAAATTCTACTGTTTTCGTTATATTATTGGTTAAAATTCCTGCAGGTCTACTTTCTGTTGCTCTCATAAGCATTATCAAAACATATCACTTTATTTCCCATGTATTTTCTGGATTATCAATTTGATTCATAATTCCAGCTGCTTTAAGGGCATTTAAGTGATTTGCATAATAAGGAGTTCATCAATCAAATTGACTTCACCATAAAGCTCTAGACAAAGCTGTTCCAAAAATTGCCCTTTTAACATCCTGAATTGGAGCTGGACTAGTAATCTCATCTCGAGGAATCAATCAGAAATGACATGATTTTGTAAGAATATTCTGATACTCATTAAGTGTTTCCTCATCATATCATTGCATATATGACGACAAATCTCCAAAGTCACAAACCAAAGATGTATTCGGCTGCAATTCCAAAACATTTTCAGCAAAATTATTCATTATATCCGCCAACTCTAAAACGTTCCATAATCCATAATATAAATTTGCACTATCAATATTTTCATCTGATATAATTCAATTTTCATATGCCCACTCATAAGCTTCTTGGAATTCTTGAGAATATGCTTGAGATGTATTTACATTTACTGTATAATAAAAATTCTTACATCAATTTCTAAGCATAAATTTATGCTCTCCACTATGTTCTATTCTATAATCAAACTGTTTATCTTTCATGCTCACAGTACCTTCAGGGAGATATCATCGTTCTTCATCAGCATATAATGATATGTCTACAAAATCTCACTGTATCTCATCCCATTTAAGAGTAATAATTCAATCTTTTATTGTATGAGTAACATTTGCAGAATCCATTGATACACATTGAACACCATCTCAATCTCCATAATTATTTATACCCCCATATATTCAATTTGAGTTATTTACAAATACTGCATACGCTTTTCATAACATATATTTATTGGTATTAACAAATGTTTTTCATAATTGTATTAAATTTGTATTTTGTCAGTTAGTTAAATCTAATATCATTGCAGCTGTTGCATCTGCAATAACTCTAAATGGATTAGTTGTAGTAGTTACTCATAGAAAATTCCATCAAGCATCCAGATTTTTTGAAAGCATTAATGAATTTGAATTATCCGTATCATATTCTATAGTCATAATAACATCTTCTGTTCCATTGTTTCTAATTAAATATCATTCTAATGGCTGAATTAATTCAACAAAAGCTTTTTCTCATATTTTCAAGCCAGTCCATTCTCATTTTTCCATTTTTGCAAACCATATATCTTTTCAAAAATTTGAGAATGAAATTGATTTTAAAACCGCAGGAGTAGAAAAAGTATTTAATCATGGCTTAAGTATAACTGTTTTCGTACCTAGTACTTCTGGTTCATAAGTATTTTTAAAACAACGTAGAGAAAGCCCATTATCAGCATCATCCCATTCCCATATAGGTATACCACTAAACCCACCATAAGTATTGAATGTATGAATTCTACGTTCTCAAATTCCTTCTTCTGGATATGCATCTCCATTTGGTGAAGATGTCCAATATGAACCAACTGCTCACTGAGAATGAATTAATGCATCTTCTTCTCCACGTCTACCAGCAAATGGAAGTTTAAAAAATATATTAAAATCTGTTGCAACATCTCATTTTATATAATAAAAACCATCTCATCAATCTATAAGATTATCCTCAGCATAAGTATTTCACCAATACTTTACCAATAATCATCGTTCTCATGCACTTGGTACATGATAACCTTCTGGACATGGTCACTGTCTATCTTTTGAATTAGTTTGTTTTGCTCACCAATTGTTGCTTGGATTATCTCATATTCATCACCATAATCAGTTATGGTAATCCCCATCATCTCGATAACCAACATAATATGCCTTAATAAATGTTGTTCCATAATATCACGAATTATTATAACTATCATCCCAGACTGCTCAGTGTGTTGCTACATCCTTTGATGATCTTGTAACATAATCACTACACGCTTCTGAAAAACATCACTGTGAAAATCAATAATTATTTCACCATTGAAAATGATACCCAAATGAATCTTTACTCATAAAATCATTACTCGTAGCTCCCAAATTTCTATCCATAATTGTTATTCATTCAGATGGATTATCTGGGTTAGCTATTGAAATAGTTCCAAAATCTGATGTAGCTTTTGCTTGATATGGAACTACAACACTAGTTAGTAATAATAATCCTGTTCAGATTAAAAATTTAACATTAGTTTTCATATTTGTATGGTTATTTTATAAAAAAATTTACTCCAATAAATCAATTATATTCCATCTCTCAAAATTTGTCAAATTTTAAAGGACATTTTCAATAAAAAATAAAAAAAGTAGTCTATTCGACTACTAATCTTTGGAAATTCATTAAACTTAAGTTTCAGCTTTATTTACATTTTCTCATCACTTTTCCATCATTGAATTCAATTTCTTAGCCAAGCGTTTAGGATCTGGGACATAAGATAATTCCAAACTCTTATTTCATTTTTTATCCAATTCTGAATCTGTATTAATAATTATATTACCATACTGAAATAATGCACTTTTAATTCACTCTTTAGAATGTTGTATAACTCTAATCGCATCTTTAGATATATTCATAGTTTTAGTCCTAAAGAATCAATCTTGCTTATATGATACTACCCCATCTTTTGTACAGATATCAAAATTCATTTCATAATCTATAATTCTGAAAACAACTCTATTAAGTATTATTATAAACACTAAATCTAAAATCAAAGCTCATATCGTGATAGCTGTATTTCTCCATGAGTTCTCATTTATCAAAAATGGAACTATAGCATTAAAGAAGAAAACTAAAACATGTGCTACAAATGTTATTAATGTACGCTTCAAAAATTTTTCAAAACTTTTTTGTTTAACTTCTGCCAACGAAATCGAATCTATATACTTCTTCTTCGCTCTCACTTGTCATAATATATTTGTCATAATTCAAAGTATTGCATATAGACTTCGTGAAATACTAGTATAAACATAAAATACCGCTAGAATTCGGAATATAACCTTGTGATCATCAAAAAGATGTACATATATTACATAAAGCATAAAATCAAGTAACATCATAGAGATGAAAACTAATATTAATGGTAATACCAATTTCACCCAATGTCTTTTCACTAAAATTACATTTCATTCTCCATATGTCTCAGTTGCTTCCAACAATTCTTCTGCATCTGTTTTTGTATCAAAAGACTTCAAAACCCTCATTTTACCAAACAACAAGATATATAAATATACTTATTTCTCTAAAATATTTTCATACAAAAAGTATGAACAATACCCTTTTTAAACTTTTTACTTGAATAATCAATCAAAATTGTTAATAAACTTAATCAGTAATTAATTTTATTCTTGTAATATCGATAAAGATGAAAAAAAATCTATTTTTAATACTATGATTGGCATCAATCATTTTAATAGCTGGTTGTGGAGAACAAAAAATTGAGAACTCAGACTCTCCACTAAATGATATTAATAATTCTGAAGAAATCAGCGAAATTCATCCAGAATGGGTCTCTACATCTTTAACTTTGGAAGATTTAGAGCGCATCGAAGAAACCATGCCTCCTTTATCTTATACTTACGAAACTTATGACAAAGAAACTGACACTACAGTTAATACTGGAGATTATAAAGTAGCTGAAGGTGAAGAACCTATTTTCATGATTCCTGAATATGCAACAATGACAAATAGAGAAGTAATCAGTTCTGGAATTGAAGATGACATGATTTACACAATCGTTAAAATGACATTACAAGATAATTCAGAGCTCGAAGTACTATACATAAACGAACCTGATACTTTATTCTGTAGAGCTATTTCCGTTGCAAATGGAAATTTATACACATTATATAGCAACTTTGTTTACTCTGCTGATATAGAGTAGATTACGTACAAACACTTAAAAATCCCTCATAAGAGGGATTTTTTATTTTAAGATAAAACAAAATTACATATTTTTGATAATTTTTTTTACAACACCAACAACCTTTGTTTCATCAAAAGGATCAATTTCAACTTTATCAAAAAATCTATTCACAGATTCCAAGAATACTCATTCATCAGTTTTGATAATTTTTTTGAGCTTAGGAAGCTGATTGTGAACTACAAATACATAATCATTTGGATCATAATTCTCCTGCTGATGAATAAGAACTAAATCACCATCCTGGATTTTTGGTTCCATTGAATTTCATTTTGCACGGACAAAGAAACAATTTTCCAAATCCTGCATTCAGATAAACGCCATCGTTACAGGAATACGCTCCTGTGTATATTCATTAATCACAGCTTTTCACTGATTTCCACATTGAGCAAATCCAAAGATAGGCAACTGAACTATATCAGTATATTTATCTGTAATAGATTCACGTACCAAACGATATCATCTTTCATCTTTGACAAAATATCATTTCAAAACGAGCTGATTGAGTTTGTTCAAAACCGTTTGTGGATGCTTTACTCCGATTTCTGCAGCTATTTCTCTAAGAGTAAGTCACTCTCCATTCGTATTCTTTTTGAAGAATAAGATTAGAGCTTTCTGCACATCATCAAGTTCATGCTTCATTAGTATATAATTAATGAATAAAATAGAATCTGATACATATTCACATTTTCTTTATAAGAATTTCTTTGACGATGTCAAATCTTTTTTTGATAAATTATTCTGATTTTTTGACATTTTTGAAAATACAGTTTTGAACTAATAAAAAATCTCTTGCATTTTTGAAAATTTTTATTACGATGATTGCGTTATGATTTTTTACCCCTTATTCAAACAAACATGACAACGAAAGATTCAGCTGAACTAAAAAGTGCTCTAGCAACCATCGAAAAACAATTCGGGAAATGAGCCGTAATCAAAATGTGAGACCATTCAACATTCGGATTAGTAAACACTTTCCACAGTGGATCATATATACTAGATTTAATATTATGATGAGGTTACCCAGAAGGACGTGTAGTAGAAATCTATGGACCAGAATCTAGCTGAAAAACTACAATAGCATTACATGCCATCGCAGAAATTCAAAAACGTGGCGAAGTAGCTGCATTCATAGATGCTGAACACGCTCTCGATCCTCATTATGCCAAAAAGCTCTGAGTAAATATCGATGATTTACTTCTAGCTCAACCTGACTACGGAGAACAAGCTCTACAAATTGCAGAAGAACTTGCAAAATCATGATCAGTTAAATTAATAGTTGTAGATTCAGTGGCTGCCCTAGTTCCAAAAGCTGAAGTAGAATGAGATATGGGAGATACTTACATGTGATTACAAGCTAGAATGATGTCTCAGGGACTTAGAAAATTGACTTCAGTATTAGCTAAAACATGAACTACATGTATCTTCATCAACCAAATCAGAATGAAAATTTGAGTAATGTTTGGTAATCCTGAAACTACTACATGATGAAATGCTCTCAAATTCTTCGCATCTCAAAGAATAGAAATCAGAAAATGAGATAAAATTACAGAAGACAAAGAACAAATCTGATATTATGCCAAAGTTAAAGTTGCAAAGAACAAAATTGCTGCTCCATTCAAAACTGCAGAACTTCCAGTTAAATGGAATATGTGATATGACAAAATCAGCGACATTATTGAAGCATCAGTATTACTAAAAACTATTACAAAAAGCTGAGCATTCTACACATTAGGAAATCAAAAATTCCAATGAAAAGAAAAGTTAGCTCAGCATTTAGCATGAGATCCAAAAGCTCTAGCAGAACTCGAGAAAAAAATTGAAAATTCTATCAAAGATATGAGAATGTGAAAACAAGTTCTCGATGATGAAACATTTGAACATTTAGATGAAGTTATCGAAGATATTGCTTGAGTAGAAGAAAGCGACGACTAATTATCCATAAAAAACTCCTATCCATTTAGGAGTTTTTTATAAAATCTTGCTTTTGAATAATTTTCTATTAATCTAATGACATAATTTACACAAAAATAAACATTATGAATGAAATTCAACCACTAATAATCTGAGCAATAGTTTGATTAACTGTATGATTTATAGTTGCTAAACTTACTGTACATTCAGCAGTAAAAACGGCTCGTAGTAATTCTGTAAAACAAGCTCGTAATGTAATTCTCTGAGATGTAAACGAAAAATTAGCTCCTGCTCTACCAGGATTTCCTTATGACTTTAAGGATATGGTATTTATATGAAAATGAATAGATTACCTGGTTTTTGATTGATTAGCTTCAGGTCATTTAAGAAAAATTATTTTACTAGAAATAAAAAGCTGACAATCTTTACTGAATAGAAATGAATCAATGGTAAAAAATGCCGTTTGAAATTGATTAGTTTCATATGAAATATTCAGAGTTCATGTATAAAAAATTTTATTTGTTAATGCTACAATATAATGAAAAAACTTGTATTACTTCGTCACGGAGAAAGTCAACGAAATAAAGAAAACAGATTTACCTGATGGACTGATGTAGATTTATCAGAAAAATGAGTAGAAGAAGCTATAAAAGCCTGAAAACTACTCAAAGAGCAAAATATTCAATTCAAAAGAGCTTTCACTTCTTATCTCAAAAGAGCTGTAAAAACATTAAATGTAGTACTAGACCAAATGGATTTGGATTGGATTCCTGTGGAAAAAACTTGGAGATTGAATGAAAAGCATTACGGAATGCTCCAGTGATTGAATAAAAAAGAAACTGCAGAAAAATACGGAGATGAACAGGTATTGATCCGAAGAAGAAGTTTTGATGTGCCTCCTACTCCATTAGATAAGGATGATGAGCGTTCTCCTTTCCAAGATCCTCGCTATGCAGAGGTTCCAGAAAATGAAGTACCACTTACAGAAAGTTTGAAAGAATGTATTCAGCGTTTAATTCCTTGTTGGGAGAATGAGATTCTTCCTGCTTTGAAAAAAGAAGAAACAATTCTGGTTGCCGCACATGGAAACAGTTTAAGATGAATCGTTAAAACATTAAAAAATATTTCAAATGAAGATATAGTTAATTTGAATTTACCAACAGCCGTTCCTTATGTATTTGAATTTGATGATGATATGAATTTGGTGAAAGATTACTTCCTTGGAGATCCTGAGGAGATTAAAAAACTTATGGAAGCCGTAGCTAACCAATGAAAGAAATAATTTTATTCTTTTATTACCATCAACCATGAAAACTGTAGTAATTACATCTGGATATTTCAATCCAATTCATCCATGACACATTGAATGTTTAGAGCTTTGTAAAGAGCTGTGAGATGAATTGTGGGTAATCGTAAATAATGATGAACAGGCAAAATTAAAAACCGGTAAAGATACAGTTTTTCAAGATCAGGATTTTAGGATGAAAGTCATTTCATCTTTAAAAGTAGTTGACGAAGTTTATCTTTCTATAGATACTGATGGCTCAGTTTGTGAAAGTATCAAGGGAATAACAAAGAAAATTAGGGAAAAATATTGAGAAGATGTAATCATATATTTCTGAAAATGATGAGATAGATTTTCGTGAAATATCCCAGAAGTTCAAGTTTGTAAAGATTTATGAATTGAAATAAAAGACTGACTATGAGCCAAGACTCATAACAGTAGTGATTATAGAAGTAAAGCAGCTAAAAACTAATATAACCTCATTTTCTTATACTCACGATACCCAAGCATCTTGGGTATTTTCAACATCCATAAAAATCTCCATATCTTGAATGTCTAAGTACCATTTTTCATCCACACACAGGACATTTAACAGGATTTCATTTTGTAGAATTAGCTACCCTTCTCCTCAAATTTCACCTTTTACTCAATTTACAATCTATACATTGTCTTCAATATCAGCTTTTTAATGTATTATCTTTAAATTTTTTAATTTCCTTTACTTCCCCACATTTATCACAGATTTTAAAAGTTCAATCTTCCAGTCATTTCATAATTATTTGCATATCTTCGAGGATTGCTCACTCATTTTCTTCATCATCTTGGACTTCTCTTTCATCTTCAGATTTTTTTTCAACTTTTTCTCAAATCAACATCTTCATTTTCTGATTCAATGTATCAATCTTATCTTTTCACAAACTAAACTCGTTCAGACGAATAAATTTATATCAATAACTTTCCAAAACTTTCTCCATATAAATATCATTTTCTGAAACATATAATTCTGAATTTCAATTCTCTATATCCGAATTTAAATCATCATACTCAAATATAA
>Ga0247611_10009794_pt1 | contig 11419 bp, 3 predicted proteins | sample 177DNAGHGhighgp2_FD_192422 | JGI IMG/M metagenome (GOLD analysis project Ga0247611, IMG submission 192422) | Sheep rumen microbial communities from Palmerston North, Manawatu-Wanganui, New Zealand - 1770 DNA GHGhigh gp2 | ecosystem: Host-associated > Mammals > Digestive system > Stomach > Rumen ... | reverse complement strand
TCTGATCCAGACAGGGCAGGTCAGCAACCCCATGCTTCAGCGGATTTTGCCGATGATGCAGAGGATGGGGCTGAAATAAAAAAAGCCTGCGGCGGCAACCGCAGACCTTTCCGCACATCGTGGAAACCACAATGTACTCCAGCAAAGTCATTATATGTGAAGTCTCCATGATGTGTCAAGCTACAACGCTGGTGCGCAACAGCTTGTAAATATCATTTAAGGAGACAACACAAATGGAATCCAACGGAACCCCTATGTATATGCCGGTGGCTCCTGCCAATTACGGCGGCGGCTTCGGTGACTTCGGCGGCAATGGATGGTGGATTATCCTCCTGTTCCTGTTCGCCGGTGGTGGATTCGGCTGGGGCAATGGCTTCGGCGGCAATGGCGGGTTTATGAACGCTGATATTCAGCGCGGATTCGACCAAAGTGCCGTAATGACAGGTGTCCAGGGAATCCAGAATACGCTGACTTCTGGGTTTGGCGATGTGCAGACTGCCCTTTGCGGTGGCTTTGCAGGCGTGAACGCAGCGATCAGCAACGGCTTTGCCCAGGCAGAGATCGGTGAGAATGCTCGTCAGATGGCGAACATGAACCAGATGTTTGGTCTGAGCAATCAGCTGTCCCAGTGCTGCTGCGACAACCGGCTGGCTACCTGCCAGACTCAGAACATCGTTCAGAATGAAGGAGCGGCTACCCGGCTGGCGATCCAGCAGCAGACACAGTCTATCCTCGACAAGATGTGCCAGGATGACATCGATCGCAAGAACGAGAAGATCCTGGAGCTGCAGAACCAGGTGAACCTGCAGACCCTGGCCGCTTCTCAGACCGCACAGACCGCAACCATTCTCGCGGCCCTTACCACAACCACCCCTGCGGCGGCTTAAGGAGGGCTGAAGAATGTTTGACGGAATCTGCGAAGCGATCCATCGCGAGCTGGACAAGCTGGACGAGAAATACTCTCGCGGTACTCAGCTGAGCGACAGTGATCTGAAGGACATCGACACCATGACCCATGTGCTGAAGTCCATTGCTGGATACGAGATGGCAAAGGGCAACAGCGAGTATGACGGAGGCTCCTACGCAAGGGGCCGCAGCCGGACCACAGGACGCTATATGAGTAGGGACGGCTATCCACAGGAAGACGGCTATAGCGGCCGCAGGTATTAATCACCCCAACACAAAGCCCGGGACGAAAGTCCTGGGTTTTTATTTTGCAAGGAGATGACGATCATGGCAAAAAGCACAGCAAAAGCTGCTCTGACGAAAGCATTTGACGAAGACGTGACAAAGGAACCGCAGGCGATGACCCAGCAGGATGTGGAGGGGCAGGACACCCGGACCAGGCTGTGGCAGAGTCTCAACACAACTTATGGAGCACAGAGAGAGCAGTCTGATAAGGCGTATGACAGAGCAATAGCTCAGACTGACAGTCAGCTCCTGAACAGAGGAATGCAGCGCAGCTCCTATGCCGCCCAGACGCTGGCGAATATGCAGCAGGACAAGATCAAGGCGAACAGCGATATCATGAGCAGCCAGATCGCTGACTACCAGAACCGGCTGTCCGCACTGGAACAGCAGGAGCAGCAGTTTGCCTACCAGAAGGAACGCGACCAGATCGCGGACCAGCAGTGGCAGCAGCAGTTCCAGGCCCAGCAGGATCAGTGGAAGCAGCAGTTCGATTATCAGAAGATGAGCGCGAATCAGCAGATCGCCTATAACTACCTGATGAATATGCTGGAGTCTGGCGACAATCCCAGTGATGCTCTGCTTAAACAGGCAGGGATCACCAGGAAAGACTATGAGCAGATGAAGGCGACACCTGTTGTGAAGGCAAGATCGAGCGGCAGAAGCAATCCGGGACCAGGAACGAATCCTCCTCCTTCCGATACAAACCCACCGCCTTCTACGGGCGACAGTCTGTTTGACGATGAATTGAAGGATAAAGTGTATGACGACAATTGGGCGTTGAAACACGGGTCGGGCGTCGGTCTTCATACTTTGGCCAGAAATTTTGATATGACGAGATAACAGCGAGGAGGAAGTTTCATATGCCGAATCCGAAACTTCAGCAGGGCATTGTAAATAATCAGCAGACCAAGACGCCCGCCGTCATAAAACCGAATCAGTCTGCAAAACAGAAGACTCCGTATCAGCAGAATGTTGCGCAGCCCGTTCAGCAGCAGCAGAACTGGTACAAGGGTGACCAGCCAACCTTCAGCGAGGCTGTTGGCAGGATCTGGCAGATTTCCCAGGAAGATCCCGAGCGCGGTAAGAAGCTGCAGGCTGATTTCAAGGCGAGGATGGCAGACCCGACCTCCAGGTATTACCAGCCCTATTCAAAGCCGACCAACCAGGCCGTGGCCGAACTGGCGAACTATGGCATGGACGCCACAAAGATGGACTCTACGTGGTTCCAAAACAATACAGACTGGCAGCAGAACCTGCTTTACAACGGTACGACCAATACGCCCAGCAAGCCTCCGAAGCGCGGAAGCACTCCTGAACAGTGGAAGTCTTATTGGACCTATCAGATTTACAAGAGCGTAGGGGATACGGAGAACGCAGAGCGCGAGCTTTCTGCGCTAAAGCAGGAGATCGCGTATAAAGCTGCAAACCCGAACAGGAACGACTCCGATGACGAAATTATCGCCAGTATTGATTGGAAGAAATATCCTACGCTGGCGAAGATGGAAGCAACGAAGGGCGTAAATCCTGTTGAGCTGAATAAGGCGATCAACTTTAATATCGATGATCTGTACGGCGAGATGTGGAATGCCAGGAACGGGAAACAGGGCGGCAACATCTTCAATGCCATTGCTCACAATGCCCTTGGAGAAGGGAAGGTGTGGCAGGAAGACCCGACCCTCCGTGCAAAGCTGGACTGGAACAACAGGAATACATATTCTCCTTATTCCACAGGGATGACGCTGGACAATGATGTTGGTCTGTACTTTGGCGTATATGAGTTTGATGCTGATACGCTTGACCAGATTCGCGCCTCCATCGATCCGAACGACGAGACCTCTGTGCAGATGTACAACAAGGCAAGGTCGGCGTTTGAAAACACACAAAAGGCTGAAGCCGAGCTGGCTGCCTTGGAGAAGAGGATCGACCTTTGGACCAGCGGCAGCATGAAGAAGGACAAGGTCCTTGCAAATGTTGAACGTTACCTTGATAAGAACTGTCCTACGCTGAAAGCAATGGATGACTCCATTCAGGACGGCAGCAAGCTGGTCGAGACAACCAAGGCGATCAACTATAAGCGGCAGGAGCTGCTTGACGATGTCAGCAGGTTCTGCGACGCTCGAACCAAGAACACAGGCGAGCAGTATGTTGTAGAAGCTGGGCAGGATTCCGTTCCTGTGGATGCGGTTTCTGGTGCTGCTGCCTCTGCAAATCCTGTCCCTGCGTATTCCGAGCAGGAACAGGCGGTGATTGCAAAGAAAAACGAGACGCTTGCCGACGCTGCTGATGTGGTCGAAGAGGCCGGGACCCCGGTTGAGAAGACTGTTGCGAAGAACTCCTGGACTGCGGTCTTTGACAACATGAAGAATGCACTGAAGGGAATTCGGGACGGATATTCCGGTGCTTATTCACGGTTGACCCAGCAGTCCATCCGCAAGAGCATCGGTGCTACCGCAGAAGCGACATTGTCCGGTGCGGAAACGATTGCTACCTTTGACCGGAATGCAGAGCGGCTGAACGCGGTTAACGGACGGATGGAAGAGATCGAAAAAAACCTTGGTGATCTCATCTATGCCGGGAAGAATGTTGACAGCTACAACAAGGGCACCATGGACATCACTGTCGGCGGCGTCCCTATGACTGCCTCCATTGAATATAATGACAGTACAGGCCAGTATGAGCTGAAGAGTATCCTGCGGAAAGACGGTAAGCGTATCCCCATGAAGGACGCTGACCGGGAAACCGCGATGGAAGAGATCAACAAGCGAATGTCCGGCATTGCAGATATGCGGCAGAAGATCGCTTCTGTTTCTGGCGCAGCGATGTCTGATGAAGAGCTTGCTCTGCTGGACGAATATAACAAGCTGTCCGAGGAGCGGAACACCCTGTCGCAGTATGCCAAGGAAAACGAGGCCGCGTACAACGAGGCCCAGCAGAAGACCAAGGACGCCGAGGCTTTGCGGACGGCGACCATCAATATGCTGACCAAGGCCGGAGTCAGTACGGAAGAGCTGAAGGTTTTCGAGGAAACCGGCGCGGTTATCGACGTGCTGAATGGTTTCACGAAGTACGATTCGACCCAGTGGGAAGCCTACAACGCCTATGATCTGTATGCTCAGGAGATTGCTTTCTCCGGTGCTGGTGGATATGACAAAGTTCTCAAGGCAGCCAAGGAAGGCGACGATCAGAACCGGCAGGAACTGGAGACGGCACTGTGGGTGCTGGACTATTCCGAACGAATGGGCATCACTCTGCCTGACAATGTCAAGAACAATCTGAATCGGTATATCGCCAAGCTGGAGCGCGATCATAAGGACTACGAGTACTTCGCACTTTTGTCCGAGAAGAACTTCAAAAAGGAAGCGAGCCGCGGACGGCAGGAAATTGCAGACGCCGAATTTGACTGGACTGCATGGGACGGCACGCTTGAGAATCAGCCTGATTGGAATCTCCTGTCTGATGAACAGAAAGACCAGCTGCTTGGCATGATGGATCAGTATGACATTAACGACATTGCTACGCAGTTTAACGGCATGGTAGGGCAGGAAGTTGAAAGCCGGATGCTTGGCGGCTTCTATGCCAAGAACCTGATGTCCGATTACGAACTGGACACCTACTATTACCTGTTCGCAACGGAGGGCCGGGAAGCTGCAGAGCAGTACTTCGATCATCTCTCCGACGGAAGCTATGGCGCACTGACGGTCCGGAGCAAGGAAGCCATCCAGGCTGGAGCGAAATACCTGGCAGATCAGGGCTTCTGGGGACGAAGGGCCGCGGATGTTATGTCCATGATCCTCTCTCCTGCTGCTGCTCTTGGCAGCCTTGCGTATGATGTAGAATATGGAATCAATAAGCTGACCGGAAAAGACATTGAGTACAACCCCAACAACTATTGGCTGTCATTCAATCAGTTCCGGACCGCGGCAAGGTCTGAGATCCAGGCAGAAATCACAAGAACATACGGCGAAGGTTCTGTCCTCCAGAAAGCATTCAGCAGCATACAGGAAATCATCAGCAACCGTGGCGACAGCATGATGAACATGATGGCGTTCGACTGGCTGACCAGCGGTATGTCTGCCGAGATGGCCCAGGAGTTTGTCGGCGCACTGCCGATGGCAATGGGAGCTGCAGCTGATGTGATGGCTGAAGCAAAAGAGAACGGAGCCAGCGATACACAGGCATGGATTCTTGGCTCTGTTGCCCTGATGTGCGAAGCCGGTACTGAAGCGATATCCATCGACAATATCAGCAAGGCGTTCAGGATCGGACAGGATATCGAAGCCGGGACGGTCAAGGAATTCCTGAAGGAATGGGTGACGCGGTCTGGCTGGAGTGAAGCCTTTGGTGAATCTCTGAACGATGCTATCGAGAACTTTGCCGATGAAAATGTCATGGGTGAACTGTCCGAGCACGCAAGGCGAGTCGCAGAACTGAAGGAAGCGAACAAGGGCCTGACGGATGCCGAAGCCGATGCAATGGCACGGCAGGAAGAGTTTGCTTCCATCATGCATACCGCGCTGGTGTCCTTCCTGTCTCCCGGAACGGATGTCATTCCCCTGGCTGCTGGCCGTGCGAATTATTACCGCGCAAAAACAAAGTTTGCTCGGAAAAGCGGAGCGAAAAACATCAACATCTTCGATGTGATGAAGGCAGACAAGGCGATCCGTGAACGGGTAGACGCCGGTGCAGAAGCGATGGTTGAGGTGCCTGAAACAACCGAAACAGCAGAGGCGGCCGAAGCATCTGCTCCGCAGGAAGAAGCCTCCGAACAGGAGGCTGGCACCGCCGTGTCCGAAGAAGAACGGAAACAGACAGAGGCCCAGCAGATCGCTGCCGACTATATGCTTCTGGACAAAGCCCAGGACGGAGACGCTAAAAGCAAGACTGCGACTATCGCTGCCGTGCTGGATATTGAAGGAACAGATGCTTCCAGCGACACTGCAAAGGCTGTTGCTGCGAAGCTGAACGATTTTCTGAAGGACACATTTGGCGGCAAAGCACAGGAAGCTGTTGAATGGCTAAAAGGCCTCCTGCTGGGAGCCAGCGAAGGCGAAGTGAATGTTTCCGAGCTGAAGCAGGCAATCACAAATATGGTCCTTGGCGGCATGGACAGCGCGGCCTATATGGAACTGTATAATGACAAGGTCGGCGGCCTTACTGAGGAGTTTGTCACTGCAGACCTGGATCACCAGGCACAGCGGTTGGCAAAAACCGTCGCACAGGACGCGGCAAACGGTGCGCTGCAGACGAAGATCGCAAACAGTATCTATGAGTTCCGCGTTGCGGAAGCCGAAGGCCGTATCGTTGCTGATGGCGGCACCACTGCTCCTGGCTCCAACATGATTGGAAGCAAGCTGGCAACAGTCCAAAGACTGCAGAAGGCAGCCGACATCGCAAACCGTACACTGCTCCGCGCCGGAAAGGACTATCAGTCCATGCAGAAGGCGCAGCAGGCTTCTGCTGAAGCAGTGCAGAAGGCAACTACGAATATGAACAACGATCCCAGCGAGGCCAACAAAAAGATCCTGATCGACGCCTTGGCGAAGCACCGCAGCAACGTGACTGTCACCAAGGAATATGAGCAAGCTCTCCAGAAGGCAAGGGAAAAGGTTCAGACGACCGATGCTGATGTCATGGATGCCCGGGAAGATATGCTGAATACTCTTCGGCAGCAGGCAGAGCAGATGGTTGCCCAGGAAGATCAGCGCAGGGCTGGTGTTGCCGAAGAGCAGCGTATTGCTGCAGAACAGGCGGCCGTCGTGCAGCAGCAGGAGCAGGCAATGAGGGAGTCCTCTGAGAATGCCCTGGACGCTGACATCGAGACCATGATCGAGCAGGAGTATCCGAATGCCACTGACGAGCAGAAGGAACATATCCGCGAGATGGCAAAGCAGGCCTACAACACCATGCAGCAGGAAGCTGCTGCGGAAGGTGTTGTCACTGTTGACGAGCTGCTGAACCGCAGGAAGGTCCTGAACCGTCTGGGCAAGCGGTACGGATTCAATGTCGATATCCGCGACACCACAGAAGGTGGGAAGACATTCTTCAGTGAGGGCTACTTTGACAGGGAAACGAATACGCTGGTCCTTGACAGAAGCACGACTCTCCGGCAGGCAATGTATAAGATCCTCGGTCATGAGCTGACGCACATTGCTGAACAGTCAAAGACCTATGGTGAACTGGCAAACGCTCTGCTTCGCAATGCCTATGGCGAAGGCGTGACCTATGATGGCATCCTGCAGCAGATGGAAAAAGGCGACGTCTCCAGCCAGCTTGCGCAGGATATCCTGTCCAAGAAAGCGACCTACGACGAGGTGCTTGGCAAAGAGCATTCCTATAAGTATATGCTCGAAGAAGTGATCGCGGACAAGATGGGTGACATCCTGAACGGCGATCAGGAGCTGATCAATCGTCTTGCCAAGGAAGAACCCAGCGTTATCCGCAGGATCATTGACGCCATCAAGAACTTCATCAATGGGAACAAGAACGTGAAGGGCGAATGGCAGACCGAGTCTCAGCGGATCGTTGATATGCTGGAGACTGCCCTGAGCGAAGCCCAGAAGAACAATGAGAACGAAGGCAAGCGGTATGATCTGACTGCTCTGGCTACAGACGATCAGGGCAACACCCTTGCGACAGAACTTCCCGGTGGAACTGTCGCTCTTGATTCCGATTCTCGGTATAGCCTGAACAGCTTTAATAAGGAAGAACAGGAACGTGTTCGTCAGGCACTCTATGACGCAAAGGACGATAATGGAAACAACAGGTTCACCAGGGATGAGGTTGATCAGTATCTGAAAGACGCACTCGGGATTGCTTCCATAATCGCAAACGACAGGGGTCGCCTTGATTATCTTGCGAACCCGGCGCAGAAATTCCTGAAGCCGAATAATGATTATTTCTTCACCCTTGATGCGTCTACACTTTGCGCGAAGCGTCTACTGTATCAGGGAACATTCGATTATGTGCAGCACGCTCTGCCTGATGAAGTGTTCACCCCCGAAGACCTGATCGACCTCGTGAATATCATGAGCGAGATGGGGTACGAAACACCCTGTGGCATTTGTTATGTTGAAAGCCGCAGACGTTGGCTGGATACTTATGCGCAGGAATTCCTGGACAAAACTCCGAAGGACGTTGACACATTTGTTGAGAAGCGTTTCAAGAAGGCGTCTGCCGAAGAGAAGGCTGCTCTTCGCGAACGTCTCTCTGGAGAAATGCCGTCCATTGAAGACCTGACGACCAGCGACGGTCTTGAGAATCTCCGCGTCAACGATCCGCTGATGCACAAGGCGTTTGTCGCAGCCATGAATGCAAAAGGCACAGCAAATCCGAAGGTGGTGCAGCTCCGTACAGAATACAGGGGCGACATCAGGAACATGACCGAAAAAGAAATCCAGAAAGTCAAGGATATCGGTGGCCTGCGCATCCAGTCTTTCAGCGATTTCGAGACGCCGCATCTGCTGGACATGATCCAGGCTGTGTATGACATGGCGTCCGTCGGCCTCACGTCTCAGGCATACACAAAGGTCCCCAACTTCGCCTGGGTGTTTGGCGACACTGGAATCAAAATCAACCTGAGCCTGATCGGCAAAGGGTCCGGCCTTGATGAAAATGGAAACCTTGTGTTCGACAACGTCGAAGGAATGAACTTCGACGAGGCGATGAGACTTCGGGACCGGTATAGCAAGAATGTGGGCACCATCATCGTTGGTATTAACGACAAACACATTATTGCGGCCATGGCTGATCCGAGGATCGACTTCATCATCCCGTTCCATAAAAGTGGATGGAGCGACAATGAACTGAAGGGCATTCCTTCGCTGCACTATTATCAGGATTACACCAATAGTCAGAACGAGAAGAAGCTCTTTGGCAAAGACGAGAACGGTAAATGGATCAGGGAAAGTGACGGCAGCTACAAAACAATCCCCGGGAAGGAAAGCAAGCTGAAGAACTTTGAACCTGTCGGCGCACATAAGTACTGGGAGTTTGATAAGGACGGCGAGTGGAACGCCCGGAAGTATCTTCGGATGTGCGCGGAAGACGGACGTATTCCGAAGTTCAGCCAGTTCCTGGTTGACAACGGAGACGGAACCTTCAGTCTTCCTGAAGGCAACGATCCTCGCAGCACTGCAATCCGCACTGGTTATTGGAAGACCTTGATTGATTTCAAGATGTACGACAATGACGGCAACGGCGCGGAACAGATGGCTGTGACGCCTGAAATCAACATGGTCCAGGCGCAGCGAGTGCTTGACGAGCATAAGCTGGGCAGGCAGATGCCAGATCGTCCAGACGGAACAAAAGGCGAATTCATTCCAACGACAAGCAACAACGATGTGCCCGTTGCCGTACCTCCGGCAGAAGAGTATATCAGGAGAATCAAAGAGAAACGTCGTGGGAACAAACCGATCAGGCCTCTTGATTCGCTTGAAGCTACGCCTGTCCTTGAAGTTTCCAAGCTCGGGAAGTCTTACTTCCATCAGGCAGACAACGAAACTCAGGGCATGACGAATGCATCGACCGCGGCAATGGCGAGTGGAGCAGAAACTGAACTTGGCAACACTGTTAGCAATCAGGAAGAATATGCTGCCCAGAACCAGAACGCCATGGCCATTGACGCCGAGACTGGTGAGACTGTTAACGCCAGGAGATACAGTCTGTCTGAAGCCGTCGATCATGTTTACGAGGACATGAGCACTGATGAACTGTGGAGTTTGCTTGGCCTTGGTGATGATACCAGCAAAGAGGAAGCAAAGCAGATCATGACCAATGCTGTCCGGGATATCAAAGATGAATTTGATCCGACTATTTATAATGGACGGCTGTATGTCAAACCGGAAACGTTGGATCACTGGTTAAGCAGCGGTGGATTCGCTTCATCAAACCCTTCGTATGCTCAAGCATATATCACCATGATGGACCCTGCTGATTTCCTGCGAATGACAACAGTAAGCGAACAGGGGCAGCAAAGGATTCTCGATGAGGCTCACGCGTTGAACGAAGAAGAACTTTCTGAGAATGCGCTTCGTCAGCCGATTCAGCTTACCATTGACGAAAAGGAAGGGAAGATCTGGGGCCATGAAGGCAGACATCGTGCTGTTGCTTTGGCGAGAGCTGGTGTAAAAGAAATGCCGGTTCTGTTGTTCGACAATAGTACAAAGTACGACAAAACGCCTCATGATACTATGACATTGTACGGTCAGGATTACGGCGACAACATCAACGGGAACGAGATTACTTTCAATGATGTCCTGCCGCTTTCAGGGGCGTATCGTGATGAGATTTCCAGCCGGTTCACGGCAAGCGAAGAGGACAAGGCCAATGCTTCTGCAAATAATCAACGGATTTTAAGGTATAGCCTTCCTTCCGATGCTCCGTACATGGCCGCCGTCGAACGCGGTGAAATGGACGAAGCGCAAAGAATGGTAGACGAGAAGGCGAAGGAATCCGGTTACAATGTGGAATATGCCGTTTGGCGCGGCGATTTTGAACCTTACAACGTGCTGGAACCCGGTTTCAACGGTGGCAATCTTGGAACCGGCTTGTACTTTACGCCTGACCGAACCTATGCAGAACGCTTTGCTACCAGGAACAGCCCTGTCAGAAAATTCTATCTCAAGCCTGGGGAAACATTCAGTTATGATGATTTCACTCAGACGTTTAATGACTATGCCATGGCCTGGGTTGAAGAAAATGACGGCATTGATGCCAACAGCATCTCTCAAATCGATGAATACACATGGTCTATGATTTGGGATGACTTCATATCTGAAAATGATTATGATTCTGTCAAAGCGACAGGTGTTGGCGGTATGTCCTATGGTGCGAGCGAAATATCTGTGCAGAATTCTTGGCAGGCGAAACTTGCAGATCCTGTAACCTACGATGATAACGGCAATGTGATTCCTCTGTCCGAACGTTTCAATGACCAAAGCGATGACATCCGTTATGACATCCCGTCCGACAAGTATCTCCAGCAGAAAATTCAGCGGTATCTCAAATCCGGCGGCAGCATCTCTGCTCCCCCGGAAGGCCAGAATCCGACCATGACAACTGGCCAGGGACCGAAGGAAAGAGCTTTCGGCAGCGCAGACGGTATGCTTATGCGCAGCGACGAGGCCGGACGGTTTGCGAAGGCTGTTACTGCCGCGCAGAACACTTACTTCCCGGACACTAACGATGACCAGATCAAGAGGGCAATCAAATGGATCGGCAGCCTGAAACA
>Ga0247611_10009793_pt1 | contig 11420 bp, 10 predicted proteins | sample 177DNAGHGhighgp2_FD_192422 | JGI IMG/M metagenome (GOLD analysis project Ga0247611, IMG submission 192422) | Sheep rumen microbial communities from Palmerston North, Manawatu-Wanganui, New Zealand - 1770 DNA GHGhigh gp2 | ecosystem: Host-associated > Mammals > Digestive system > Stomach > Rumen... | reverse complement strand
TGTAGTGTCTCTGCCTGCCCTCTCCAAAATTACCATCCCTTAAGCCATCATCAATATACTTTGAAAACCTGTCAATAAGTGTCATCTCCGTTAGGGCCTTTACGCTTTTCTGAGGATGGAGTATCATAGTGATAGTCTTCTCAAACTCATCGGTTGTTATTCGCGTCTTATCCTTCTGCTCGCACAATTGTTTGTAGGCAGTTTCCATAGCTTCAATCTCCGTATCAATGTCAAGCTTTAGCTTTTTGTTATAGACACTGACACGTGGCTTCAGTTCACCAGTATCATCAAACTTATCTAAATCCTTCAAGTCTGCATCAATCTCGCTTTTATGGTACAAGTCAACACCTCTACCATCACGCAAGCGGAAACGGAGCCGGATAGTTCCTTCAGCCTTATTAGTCCTCTTTACTATCGTTAGTCCTTTCATACCTTTAATTATTAAAGCGTGTTTCAAATGTGGTGCAAAGGTGCTATTTTTGCACCACCAAACCAAATTATTGCACCACATTTTTGAAACGCTTTAATATATTTAATTTTGTAACATCCTGATATTCAGCGCAAACTATTTCAAGGTTATTCTAAAGTATTTCAAATTTTAAATCCCTAAGGGAACACTATAGGTATTGTTGAGCGAAGTTGCCCATATCCATTTTTCATTATCAAACGACGAACCATAAAAGTGTTGCATCTTATCCTGCATTCTCAAACACATGGACAGCAACGCGTCCGTTGTAATTACCAAAATTCATTGGATGCATAATGGTGAAATTATTAAACAGCGTAAAGCTTCCTTGTGCATAGAATGTCTCCATGTTTTCTGTTTGTCGATTACGTGTCACTAGATCAACAGTAGTTATCTCCGTAGTGGAACGATTATACTGATGAGTAAAACCTAGCGATAACGAAGTTGTTGGACTAAAGTGATATACTTTGTCTATACTTGCTATAAAATTGTTTATATTTTGATGTGTTTGTTGAAGACAGGTATTAGGTGTATGCAACACTTCACCCATTTCACCCGAAATATATCGCTGTGAAAAAGGCGTCACATAATATTTATAACGAGTTCCTATCGTCTACCCATGTGTTAAATCGACTTGTAAGCCTGCTGTATGCAGTGTTTCTTTGGTGTATTCTCGTGACAAAGCTTTTGAGGGAGCTGTATTCTGTTGCCAAATATTTGTGAACTTATTACTATTGTCATGGTCAAAGATGCCGTAATAGTCTACCGTAAGCTTATAGTTAGGTGAAAACTGAAAAGTTACCACAACTTTCAAGGATAGATATGGTAATACTATCAGCTCAAGTATCTGTCTGTAAGAAGAAATCACCTACTGCATGAGCAACCAGTAATTTTACAAGAATCAAGATATTCATTCTTCGTTATATCTATTGATGAGTTTTTCAAAATGTTCCCAATATAAAGCAAGTAGCGGCTCAAGAGAAGTGATAAGTGTTTTGCTGATATTCTGTTGCGACTTCCCTATCCTTGCGGCTATTTCCAGCTGAGATAGCTCCAATGCATCTGTCATATATAATAACTGTGCTTGATTGACACTCAGTTTTGTTATGGTATAATCAACAAAACCTATACTGGCGGCAACTTCTTCATTGACCATATCCCATTTGGTAGAAATACACATACGAGCTTTATCTAGATTATCCAGTCCACGACCTGACAACCTGAACGCTTCGCCATCAGATACGACTATACTAGTACTGACATAGTCTATCTCGCCTATGCCAATAGATATACGGGCATCCCAGATGTTCTTCTCTCCCTGAGGAGTCTTAGAGATGAGATAGGATCTGATTAATGTAGCGACTTTCAACGAAACCTCTGGTCTTTCCATAACAATCTGGAAACTGTCGCCACGGTATATTTCCATTTTCATGGGACTAAACTTCTGTAGTTCCTCGCAAACCTGCTGAAGAGCTTTGAGTAATTCACCCCTTTTGTCCAGGCCAATAAACTCAGAGCGAACAATATCACCAGTAATGACTGCTTTATTCTTCATATTTATATGAATAGAATTGAATATGTGGCAAAGTTATAGATAATAATTTTAAAATACAACTTTTTACGGTTGTATTTAAAAAAACAACTAATTTTAGTTGTATTTACAAATACAAACATATTAAGTTGTATTATACGAATATCATTCAACAGGCGATATGCACCTGGGAAGACCTGATGATGTGGAAAATTCTTCTACACTCACCTGTTCGCTACACTCCTTAAAAAAGTAAAATAAATTTGGCACTTACTTCTTTTTTCTGTATTTTTGAATTCGAATTACTAAAATAATTATTTCGAATAACCAAAAGAAGAAAGTATATATGAAAAAAACTCTTATTATCATTTTAGCTGTTGTAGCCGTATTCGCTATCTGGGCTGTTAGTACCTATAACAGTTTAGTAGGTGAACAACAGAAAGTAGAAGAAGCATGGGCTCAAGTAGAAAACGTATACCAACGACGCGCTGACTTGATTCCAAATCTTGTAGAAACAGTAAAAGGGTATGCCAAGCATGAAAAGGAAACTCTGGAAGGCGTTATTCAGGCTCGCGCAAATGCCACAAGTGTAAAAGTAGACGCAAACACACTTGACGAGGCTTCTATGAAAAAATTTCAAGATGCACAGGGAGAACTCGGTTCTGCTTTAAGTCGACTGCTCGTTGTTCAGGAAAGATATCCTGACCTGAAAGCTAACGAGAATTTTAAAGAACTTCAAGCTCAATTAGAAGGTACCGAAAACCGTATCACTGTGGAGCGTAAGAACTTCAACGAAATAGCTCGTTCGTATAATACCTCTGTGAAAACCTTCCCTAAGAATATCTTTGCCGGCATGTTTGGTTTTCAAGCTAAACCATATTTCCAAGCACAGGCTGGTGCTGATAAAGCTCCAAAAGTTAGTTTCGACTAAGTCATGGCTCTCATCGATTTTCTTACTACCGACGAACAGCAACGTATCGTTAGTGCAATAACAGAAGCAGAGCGCCAAACTTCTGGCGAGATTTGTGTACATGTTACTCCACGCTGTTGGGGTAACGTTATGACGACAGCCCAGAAGAAATTTAATCAGTTAAAACTCTATGAGACCGAGCGTCGCAATGCTGTACTGATTTTTATCGCCTATAAATCTCACAAATTCGCAATACTAGGCGATCAAGGTATTAACGAACTTGTACCAGATGACTTCTGGAAAGACACCCTAACGTTGTTAGGCGAAAAATTGAAAGCAGGCGAAACTTGCAATGGATTATGTGAAACCATCCTACAAATTGGTAATAAACTAACCCTTTATTTCCCTGCCGTTAAAGATGATATCAACGAATTGAGCAATGAAATTACCTATGAAGATTAAATCTGCATTACTTACCCTCATGGTACTATTGGCTACCATAGGAACCTTTGCTCAGATTCCAGATAAACCGAACCCACCCAAACTGGTAAACGATTTTGCAGGAATCCTCCCTGATGCCAATATTATGGAAGATAGCCTGGAAGAATTTGCCAGAAAGACTAGCAATCAGATTGTTGTCGTTACCATAAATGATCTAGAAGGACTAGACAAGGCAGATTTCGCCCAACAACTTGGACAGAAATGGGGCGTAGGTGGCAAAAAATATAATAATGGTATCGTCATTCTGATTAAAGCGAAAAACGAAACTAAAGGTGAGGCTTTCATCGCCACTGGATATGGTATGGAAGGAGCTTTGCCTGATGCCGTCTGCTATAAGGTAGTTAACCACGAAATGATACCTCATTTCAAAGAAAATAATTATAGTGAAGGAGTCTGGGCGGCATTGCATATATTGATGCCTATTGCTAAAGGTGAAATCGACGTAAATAATTATGCAGAAAATGCCGACGATGATAATATCACCGGTATCGTATTTATTTTTGTTCTCATCTTCCTTTTTATCCTCTATTGCTTCTTTGGTGACAAACATAGTGGTGGCAAAGGAGGCTCTGCTACATTCGGAGGATTTGGTGGAGGTTTCTACCACGGCAGTAGCGGTGGTAGCAGCGGATTCGGAGGATTTGGTGGATTTGGAGGCGGAAGTTTCGGCGGTGGTGGAGCCGGCGGAAGTTGGTAAAAACAAATTACCTTATTCCATAAAAAAAAGACGACGGACGAGAATATCGTCTGTCGTTTTTTTTATGGAATAAAGTGAGAAGTTACCAAACTAATACTTCTCAAGAATAATATATTATTGCACGAGAACAAAACCACAGTTTTGTTTCATCTCGATAGTCAATGTTCCCTTTTTACCAACCTTAACCTGAGAAACATTTCCCAAATCTTCAGACAAGATATCAGTCACCTTCTTGGTCCATTTATCAGCATACAGAGTTGCCTGTCCTGCTTGAAGCATCGGTAAATGAAGGGTTAATCTAACAGGAGTCTTATTCGCATTTACACCAGCAATATACCAAGTATTGCCATGACGACGAGCTAAAATAACATACTTACCAGGATAACCATCAATAAACCTCACCTCATCCCAAGTAGTCGGTACTTTCTTCATAAAATCAATAGCCCATGCAGGAGCATCCTCAAGATTGTTAGGCGCCATGGCAAAATGCTGAACACTACTTTGGAAAAGTACGGCTGTAGCCAAAGCATAAACATCTGAAGTTCTACGGGTAGTACCCTTCTGGTTATCACGATTATAATGCTTATTGAGAGTACTTCCGCCAAAATCCATACTACCTACAGTGTTACGGATAAACGGATGGATGCAAGCATTAAAGGCTTCTGCATCGCAGGCGCCCTGCCCAAAGTGAAGATTCTCACTAGCCAAAACAGCCTCACTGGCTACATAATTAGGATACATACGCTCCCAGCCACGCGGCAGAGTACATCCATGGAAAATAACCATCAGACCATAATCATTGGCATCGCTCAAAATATCTTCATAAAGCTTCATCATCGGCTGTTTGTCACCACCAAAGAAGTCTACCTTAATACCACGTATACCAATCTGATGCATCCATTTCATCTCCTTCTTACGGGCTATCGTATTATTCATGATACCACGAGGCCCTTGAGGAGCATAGTTCCACGCTCCATTAGAGTTATACCAAAGATAAATACCCACACCTTTGGCAGCACCATATCGGGCAAGTTCTGCAATTTTATCTCTTCCTATCTGTGTATCCCAAAGAGCATCGATAAGAACCGATTTATATCCCATAGCCGCTGCAAAATCTATATATCGCTTCTGTTCATCATAGCGAGTATAACCATCCATCTGGATAATCCAGCTCCATGTACCAGCCCCATAAATATAAGGTTGAGATGCTTCATATTTCGGTTGCACCAAATCATAAGGAACAGTAGTTTCGACGATAGGTGCAAGCGTTTTGCCAAGAGTAAGCGTGCGCCACGGAGTACTACCAGGAAGGGCAATAGCTACAGAGGTACTTCCCTGTCCATTCATCTCAGCTGCTTGTGGAAAACCTATGCTATAAGTACCATCTTTATGGCCCATGAGTCGACTACCAACATAATTTGCATCTACACCCGTCTCAGAAACCAGTACCCAACCGGCATTACCCTCGCGGAAAAGACATGGGAAAGTATATCCTTGTCCCCATCCATTTTTACCCAACTGATCATCCATAGTATACGAAGTTTCGTAACTTGGCGATGTACCGGCAAAACCATGCATCGGCTCTGCCTGTGGACAAAGGAAAGTCGTGGTATTTGACGGAAACTTAAAACTGCTCGCCTCGCTTGTTATCACTCCCGAGTTTTTATCCCCCTGAGGATATACACGATAACAATAAGCAACATCACGATTGCTCACACGAAACACAATATCAAAAACCTTATTACCATGTTGAGTACAAGTTGCTGTAAGCTCATTAGCTTCATAGTCTACACGGCTGCATTTTATCGTTTGAAGTTCATAATGATCCGTCACCTTCTTCACTTGATATTCTTCAGTCAAAGCAAGCTGATCAGTATAATCACCCAAATCCATCTTCAGACCTAGACGCGAAGGAAGGATAAAAGTATACTGATCAAGATTGACTTGATAGTTCAATAGACCAGCATCATCACTCAATGTAACGGCGATCTGTCCATTAGGACTCTTCACTTGGATTTCACGAGCCTGCATCTGGAGACTCGCAAAAAGCGAAGAGGCAAGCAGTAATTTTTGAAAGATTTTCATTGCTTTTGGTTTTATTATTGGTTATGATTACTCATCATTCTCTAAAAAAAGTGTACTCTCCGAAGAAAGCACACTTATCCGTTATAAATTAAATAGGATTATTGCCTTTTTGTAAGAGAGAAAGACAATAAAGAATTAAGGTTATTAGGTCTCCCCCCTCTCACGAGGGGGAAGAGATTGATATAGGAATATTTATTTCACATTTAATATCTTATTAACTAGACTATTATTTCACGGCATAAAGTCCGATTACCGCACCAATGAAACCACCACTCTGGTGTGTACTCAAATTAACAGCATCGACACCCTTAGCTAAGAGCTGGTAATCAGCATTACCCTCTGCATAATAGAAATCATAGTAACGACCGTTACCTACCACCTTGAGACGAAGAGGTTCGTTACCAGCAGCATGTACACCTGTCAATTCCGTAGAAGCTATAACCGCATTACCACGTTCAGCTCTTTCAAGAACAAGTACCGGTTTACCAGCACGAAGAGTTTTGACAAACACGAAGTTATGATCCTCTTTCTGCATCAATACCAAACCAGCCTGTGTTTTTTCACTTGTAGGAGCGAAACGAACAGTAGTCTCAGCAGTAAAGTTAGTATGCTGCTGACGAGTAAAGATAACAGAAGGACTCTCCTTTTCATTAATCTTAGCATGTTTTGGAGAAATCACCAATCCCTCGGCAGAGGTCTTCCAGAAGGCAGAAGGATTACGAAGGAACATCCAACGCTGATTTAAGCTTTCACCATCAAACTTATCTTCATAACTGAAATTACCAGAGAATTCACCCTGATTCTTCATTCCTGCACTCAGTTTTTCCTGCCACTTCGTCATCTTGCTGACAGCAGGAATTGCAGTATTCTTAGGCTGAATAATAGGCCAACCATTTTTCCAGGTTACAGGCAAAAGATAAGTATCACGACCTGTATTATAGAAGTCATCCTGATATGGGCGACAGCCGAGGAATACAGCCCACCAATCACCTTCCTTACTCTGCACAATATCTGCATGACCGGCACTGGTTACGATATCAGGACGGTTAGGATCAAGACCTGTACGCTGAGTCAATATAGGGTTATCAGGACATTCCTCCCAAGGACCCTTTGGACTCTTGGCACGGAAGATGACTTCAGAATGCCAATCACAGGTACCACCTTCAGCACACATCAGATAATAATATTTGCCAACACGGAAAAGATGTGGACCCTCTATCCAAATCGGATTTTTCTGAACATGGGTACCACCACGAACAATCTCTGTAAAATCGCCCTTAATGCTATCACCCTTCACATCAAACTCGAAAAGACGAATAGCACGCTGACCCTCATATTCCTGTTTACCTGTTACAGGACCATTATGAACAATATAGCCTTTACCATCCTTATCAAAGAAGAAACTTGGGTCAATACCATTTACCTTAGGAAGATAAATCGGGTCACTCCATCCCTTCTCAGGATCCTTACTCTTTACGAAGAAGTTACCTGCGCCCACATTTGTGGTAATCATATAAAAAGTTTTATTCTTCTCATTATAAGAAATCGCTGGAGCAAAAATACCACCTGAAATATTTTGGCGAGTCAAAGGCAACTGAGATTCACGATTGAGAACATATCCAGCCGGTTTCCAATGAATCAAATCCTTACTCGTACTCAATGGTACACCAGGATAAAAACTAAAAGAAGAGTTTACCAAATAATAGGTATCACCCTTACGGCATAAAGATGGATCTGGATAAAAACCAGCCAATACCGGATTATAATATTCTTTACTGGTGTCGATATTTTTAGCAAAACGACTTTCGTTACCAGTATACTTAAAATTCTGGAAAACAGCATCCTGAGCAAAACTACTTACACTCAAAGAAGCCATAACGAGAAGAGATAATATAGGTTTCATATCGATAAAAATTGTTTTTCGTTATTTTCAATTATTTTAATATTGTTTTCTGCAAAATTAGAGCATTTTAAACAAAATAACTTTAGATTTTGTATCAAAGAGTTTATCAAAGATTACATCAAACAAAAAAAATAAAAGTACATTTTGTCATATATATCAAGAAGTTTACGAAATGATACATCAAACAAAATAATTCTTAAGCAAGAATAAAAATTCTACCTGGTGAAAAACAAAAAAGAACAGTGCTTGTAAAAAACCATTTCCATCAATATAATAATAATAACTTACATATACACCAACAACAGATATTCAATTTTTCTGTAAATAGCTTCTCAAATTACATTCAAAGGCTTCTTTTGAAAGATTTTTAGGAAGATGTAAGAATTGTAAGATAGATTGAGTATAATTCGGGATTTTTTTTATACATTTGCATACGAATATAACCATTTAGTATCGTAATAAAACTTATTAAATACACACTAAAATGAAAAAAATCTTTTTAGCAGCTCTCACAGCTGTTCTGACATTAAATGCTTCAGCACAAAACAATGTAACATTTGGTATCCGCGCAGGTTTGAACATTGCCAACATTACTACAAGTGGTTCTCAAACTAACGCAAGTATAAATCTAGGTAGTCGAGTAGGATTCCACATAGGTGCTATAGCAGATATCCCTGTAGCAGAGAATTTCTACATCCAGCCAGGCTTATTCTTCTCACAAAAAGGCTTCAGCACAGATGCAACAAACCAAAGTTCAGCAGAAGGTAAACCACTTTATCTTGAAGTTCCTGTTCTGGCCTCTTATCGTATCAAAGCCTCTGATAAAGTCAATATTTCACTCGAAGCAGGTCCATACTTAGCTTACGGCCTAGGCGGTTCAGGAACTTTGTCTAGTGGCAATCAAACTGCAAGCGGAGATTACTTTGATGACGATACCAATCGTTTTGATGCAGGTCTTAAAATTGGTGCAGGTGTAACTTTCAGCCAGCATTACTACGTAGGCATGGCATATGAATGGGGTTTCGTAAACCTATTAAAGGATTACGACAATATTTCTGCCAAAAATAAGAACTTAATGATTTCTTTGGGGTATAACTTCTAAAACTTAGATATAATTTTAACGCCTCCTAATCAAACAAGGTTAGGAGGCAATCATAATATTTTTTACTTATACTCTGTCCGTTATATAGTCGTGCTCCATAATCAAACATTTCAAGACTAGACATCGAATCATACTCCTTGCCTTTTTCGTTCTGGACGATTCGATGATTACCCAAATGATCCTTGACAATGACACGTCAATGCGTTATACGATCAACAACTAACCAACCAAACAAGCCTTTACTATAATAAACTTTACAAGTATTTATACCATCAAAGGAGTCATCACCGACATAATAGTAAATTGCAGAACCTTCAGAAGGACCAATCTTTAAGTGCATAATACGGGCATTTCTGGAAGTTATAGATAAAGACATAATATTTCCTACAGCCAATTCATATTGTTTACAACAATATTTATTTATTATAAAAATGGAATTAAAAAGAATGATCAAAATTATTGAAAGGAAAATATACCAGTTAATAATGATATTGCAAAATGGAAAATTTGCTTTGGTAGATACTTTGCGATAACCTTTCCTTTTCATAATTTTTACCCCAACAAGCCATGAGAATGCCACAACTAAAAATATAACTAACAAATTAAGATGATTAAGCAGAAATGTATTATAGTAAGCATGATAGCCATGAATTAAAAAAAATACAATACCAATCAAATATATTATGAGACAAAAATAACTTTTAAAGCCACGACTTGATGGTAACCAAAAAGTAAAAAAAGTCTCGCTTGGATAGTGCAAGAAATTTATACAAGAATTACAGAAGATCCTATTAATTCTGACATGCTTAAGTAATTGATGAGATAATATAGATTTCAAAGTGTGAGCTTTCCTTCTAGGAATATAGATATAACTAATACTACTATCCATTTTCTCAAACTCTTCATTATTAATAATCGAAACCGTTGAAGGAAGACTTATAGCAATCTTTTTATTGTGTTCAGATTCTTCTAACAACAAACCGGCCCATCCTGCATTTATTTTAATAACCCCTTCTGCAAAAACTATCCTTTTAATATTAGATATTTGTGGTTTTAACTTGTAATCTGGGTCATTAGTCAATGAATATGAAAGATTTTGTACTCCACCTTTTACAAATACTACACCACTTTTTACAAAAGGAAATAACAACGTTTTCCCATCATATGAATATATGCCATTTTCATCATAACAAATCTTTTTATTTTTTCTATTGGAAATGTTAAATAGACGGTATTGTGTCCCATTGTACAAAACATAACAATTATGATTCAACCGTATAATCTCTTTATACCATCTTTCCAGTAGTAATTCACCTTTTTTGTTAATGATATTCCATTTCTTATCTCTACAAACAGAACACATATTTTTACTGAAAACCCCTATCTTTTGATAAGAAAAAGGAATAATTACTGCAGAATTTTGATCTATGACACCCCATAATTTACCTTTCTTTACTGAAAATAAAAAAAGGTGTGCGCTCTCATTATAATCGAAACCGAGAATTGCATCATAGCAAGCAGGGATTATAATCCGTCCTTCTGCATTTACAATTCCCCAATGTCCATTTTTGAAGAACGAAGTTAGTTTTTTATTTAATGTACTCATATTATGTTTCAAGGACTTAATGCATTATACTAGAAAACATATATAGTTAGATTTGATAAGCACTATATCTAACAGAACGAAATTTTATCGAGAAATTTACAAACCAACATAATTAACTGAATGTTAACTAATTAGAAGTCTATTGAGACAGCATTACAGAACGCAAAGAATCAGCTCTTTCCTTATAATATTGCATTGGTTTCCAATCTTGGCGAGGAAGTTTATTATCTTTGAGAAGATTATATATTATATCTGCACAATTATAATGGCCTAAATCTGATCCTTTTCTAAGATAATAAAGTGCCAATTCTTTTATCTCAGTATTTTTACTATTAGCGAACATGTTGTTATCTTTATATCCGAATAATAAATAATAAACCTCATAACATGCATCCATATCATCATATTTCTCTGCCATAAGCAAATCATAGAATAAAATATCATAATGCTTTTGGGTTGGGAAACATAATTCATCATCAGGCAAACACAATATAGATAATTCTCTATAGGCATCATGATTACCATATTTTACAATTTGTTGCTTTAAACTATCTTCTATTAAAGAAGTTCTATTTGTACAAGAAATATCCTTCTTATAATTAAACATGAAAACAAAAGT
>Ga0247611_10009792_pt1 | contig 11422 bp, 29 predicted proteins | sample 177DNAGHGhighgp2_FD_192422 | JGI IMG/M metagenome (GOLD analysis project Ga0247611, IMG submission 192422) | Sheep rumen microbial communities from Palmerston North, Manawatu-Wanganui, New Zealand - 1770 DNA GHGhigh gp2 | ecosystem: Host-associated > Mammals > Digestive system > Stomach > Rumen... | reverse complement strand
AATCGGTGTAATTACGCGTAATTACATGTAATTACACGGGGTGGGGTTGTATTCTCCCGGACTATTCGTCACCCAGCCTCCATTCATACTGTCCATTGTTAGTCTGGACTTGGCATACACGGCCATTACAGGAGATGATAGACGGCGGTCTTAGGCCATGTACCCTATCGGTGAATTTCGTTGCAACGGGACGGCTGCCCCTCAGAGTTAAGGTACGGGGTTATCCCGGCACGTTGGGCACCCCAGTAGATGAGATAGGCGATGTTCGTGGACTTGTCGCAGTAGATGCTAAAATCTGAGCTGATTTTTGCAATCGGCACGATGCGGCCTTCGTCGTCCCAGCGCTTGGTTTCGTTATGGATGCGGCAGCCTGTGAATACTGCGGAGATTACAATTAAGAGTAAGGTGAGTATGTGCTTCATTTCTTCTCCTTGGCTTTCTCGTAGAGCCTGCGGCATTCCTCGGCAATCGGTCAGTTTGTTCAGAGCATTTTGCTTGTGTTGGAGAGATTTCAACAATGATTCCATGTCAACCTCATATTTAGGCGATGAAGTGGTTTCCCTTATGTTTTGTAAGGTAATCTATTTTAGAAGACGGCTTTAAGGCGGTGTTCATCGTAAATGGAGTCTTACCCTATTTGCGTTTCTTTCCGTACTTGTGGCGAGGTTTGAGAGTCTTCGCAAAATCCGTAACTTTCACGAAGGCCATGTCTTCAAGGAATTTCTGTATTTTTGCGGGGATTATCATTCTATCTCCTTTACATGTTACAGTATTCTTGGAAGGCTTTTTCATAAGAATACTTCAGCACATTATGGCAGCCACCATTCCTGTAATAGCGGGTAATCTGCCAGTATTCTTTGGGGGTATCTATAGTAAGCATAGGGTTGTCACCTTTGATGTAGTACAAAATAGGTCCCTTCAAGAACACTGTAGTGCTTGTGGATGTAGTCCTCAATCACGCTTATGGGTGTGATGAGTTCGTATGCCTTGGAATATACGATTGTCCTGGGGAGCCGGGGAGTCGCCACCGCTCCGAGCATGTCCGCGTAGTCTTCCAGGGGGTTGGGGTTGTGTTCCGTGCGGGAGTAGAGTTCCGTCTCCACCCAGTCCTCCCGTTCCCACGACTGATAGGCATAGCGTATGACGGCTTCGTTGTTCAGATATTTCTCGGGGTCCGGTATGTTATGGCATTCGCAGACGCACTGCAACACGGCCATGCGGAATGCATCGGTGTCGTTGCCCGTCTGGACTAGGTATTGAATCAGCTTGCTTTCCTTTACGGGAGTTTCGGTTGTAGCCATGGGTGTGTCCTTTTAATTATTCAATTTCCCTGTCTGGGGTCTTTGCGGGGATACATGGGTGCGAGGGCTTCCAGGCACTCGCGTTCGTTCTTGATTAGCCCTCTGGGGATAGACGGGAGCACGCCCAGGGATTCGTCCACGACGGGGGAGTCCTGCGGTGTCTGCTCGGCAGGTTCGGGTTCTCCGGTCGGGGCGTCGGGGTATTCGTCCCTGCACATGAGTTCTTCCACCTTGTCCATGAGGTTGTCTAGGTCGTCCTGGGAGTTGACGGGGGTTAGTTCGGAGAGCGGGGGATAGGAATAGCCATAGGGACGGATGACGAAGAGCTCGTCGGATTCCTGGAGGGTGGCGAGGGAAGCAGCGGAGTAGAGTTCGTTCTTGAATCGTTCCAGGTCGTCGGAGGCCCCGTGCTCGTCCAGGACGGACTTGTGCACGAGGAATCCCCTGGGGTGGAGGAACTTGAAAATCTGCGCGAGGTATAGGGCTAGTAGGAGGGAATTGTCCATGGGTGCGTTTCTCCTTTATATTTCCAGATTCGTCCGGGGGTCACGTTCTACGACACGGTAGTCCTGGTCGGTGTATGCCTTGCGGAAGATGTCGCGGAGGTCGTCAATCTTTCCCCCGTTCCCGAACAGGTGGTTTCCCAGGAGGACGTATCCGGTGGATTCGTCCAGGCCATACCACTCCAGGAAGACCATGAAGGGGGATGCATCCCATCGGATGTGGTGGTCCTGTCCAATCTCGTAGGAGAGGTAGGGGTTGTCAAATTCTTTGGGGGCGGGTCCGGATTTCGGGAGCGGGTTCTTTGGTGAGAACACGTCCTTTACTGCGTTGATGAAATCCTGCTTGGATATGAGTGAGCCTTTCCCATCCTTGGCCCACTTCAGCCATTTCTCGGTGTCTGCGTTCATGTATGTGTTTCCTCTAGCGGATAAGGGTTGGTTATTCATTGTCACCCTGGTACGGGAGTAGGTCCAGGGTATTGCATGAGTGGTCAAAAGATACAGCTTCAACGGAATGAGGAAAATTTTTCCCGTCCATGAAGATGATGTTGTAGCTGCCATGGCCACTCTTGATGGCGTATTCCAGGTGGACGAACAGTTGCTGTGCTGTCATGGTTGTGTTTTCCTTTCTTTGAGTTTCTTTTTGCGGAGATAACGGCGGTTGGCTTCCAAGTAAATCTGCTTGTGCGTGGCGTAGTAGGCACGCTGTGCTGCCCGAGTTTCGTTGTCCTTGATTTCCACGCCGTTAATGGTTTTGGTCTTCGTTCCACCGTATTTGGCGATAGCCTGCTTTCCCTTGGGGCTGTCGCAGAAAGCGTCCCTGTGGGAAATCCAACAAAGGTTCCCGGCAGCGTTATTCAGCAAGTTCCCGTCAATATGGCGAACGAAATCCAAGTTGTCGGGGTTTGGCACGAACGCCTGTGCGACAAGGCGGGCCACGAGCGAGGACCTTGTGCCCTTGCGTCCGCTCTTGTATCGCAGTTCGGTTCCCCAACGGCTACGAGAGCCTTGCATAACCTTGTAGCGTTCCGGGCGGGTCGTCAAGTGGACTTCACGCAGGATAGTTCCGTCGGGGCAGACATACAGGTTCTCGTCGGGAAGGTAGCATGCTTCGGGGGGCAGGTCTGCAACATATATTCGGGGCAGAGGTCTTGACATATTCGGCTCCTTACGGGGTTTGGAAACCAGAGGGTATCACGCGAGTAGCCATTGCGTCCACGGCCTTCTTGTCAAAGAATCCGATGTATCCGCAGGAGGCACACCGCTTGACGTAGACGGGGTGGTACCATCCGGGACCGCAGGCGGTGGACGGGGAGTCCATCCCCATGACGAAGTGGATGACTGCGATGGCGGGACCTTCGCGGGAACCAGCCTTGGCCTGGATGAACGAGAAATCGGGTGAACCGCAGCACGGGCACTTGGGACGGAGGAGGGAACCGCTTTCGGCCTTGGCATCCGGCAGGGGTTGTGTATCGGGTTTGAAATGTAGAGCGGGCATGGGTGGGTTCCTTTATTGTTCGGGTTGCAGGAAATTGAGCGGGGTAGCCTCGGCTAATCGCAGGAGGTCGGTCACATAGTAAAAGACATCCTGGGGTCGCTTGGTTTCGGTGAAGTGTGCAGGGTCGGTCCCGATGCGGATGACGTGCTTGGCATTGATGTCAAGCCTGCCGAGGGTATCGGAGAGAAGCGAGAGGGTGCATACCTGGGCACGGGAGATTTCGGGGACGGTCATCTCTATGTGGATGTAGGAGCCAACGACGGTTGAGCCGTCGGCTAGGTCGGCAATGAATCGGAGGTTAGTAGACATATTCGGTTCCTTTTAGAAACAGGCATAGTCCCCGATGGCTTTTAGGGAAATGCGGTTGAGAATATTGAACAGGGTCTTCTTGAACTTGGGGAGCGGGATAGGCTCGCCCAGGTAGGGAATCGGGTTGATGGGGTCGTGGTCGGATTCCACCGAGAGGGTGAAGAAGCCGTCGTGGTCCTTGTGGAAAGTCATAATGTAAAATTCAGCCCATAGTTGGTCGGGGTAATTCTTTGACCAGGAGATGGACTTGAGGCGGTAATAGGATTCACCGTTTAACCCACGGAAGCTGATGTGGCGACACTTGAACACATAGTCCATGGCGTAGGTCTTGATGGCAGTGACAATCTCCCGCTTCTGCTTGCGGGTGAGGTCCTTACGCCAAACCTTATCCAGGTCGTTGTGTAACGGATGGTCATCCCTGGTGGTACAGGACGACATAATTTCATCGGAGAATTTGAATTGGGACATGGGTGTCTCCTAGTAGTTCTTGATGTAGAGGTGGAACCGTTCGTCCTTGTCGCTGAACGTGAGGGTGAAGTGCTTATCCTCGTCGCGGTTCAGAATGAGTCTGATGGGGTAGAAGAGTCCGGTAACCAGTTCCCACGTGCCACAGGCCAGGATATCCTCGGGGGATGCCGTGCAGCCCTCGCAGATGACCTTGGCGGGGTGCAGGTTCACGATGGAAGAGTGGAGCTCGTTTAGGGCCGTGACGCGCCAGGGCTTCAACGGGTCGGCCACGAACTGGTATTGGAGGGGACTGGAATCCTTGTCGTTCTGCCAGATTCCGGTAATCATCTTGACTTGTACGTACATAGTGCTATCCTCGGTTATAGTTAGACCTTGAACTTCCGTTCCAGGGTCTTGATGAACTTGGAACCTTCCTTGATGTAGGAATTGTATTCCTTGATTTTGTTCTGGAGCTTGACGAGTTCGTCGTAATACGCCTGTATGGATTCCTGCTTGGATTTCTTGACGAGAGTGGCCACTTTCTTGAGGGACGCCTGGGAGCCCCTGTGGATTATGGTCTTGTACTCCCAGTTCTCCTTTTCGTATTCGGAAAGGTTCGTCCGGAATTTGATGGTGTACTCCTTGTGTATCTTATCGGAGAAAAAGGTGTCCACCCAATCCGTCATGACTACGGTGTAGACACCATCGGATTCATAGACACTCTTGACAGTTCCGGCTGCGGTTCTGTACATCCAGGAGCGGTTGTGGAAATCAATCTTGACGATTTTTCCGGGAACGAGATTCTTGATGTTCTGTACGATTTCACGCCACATAGTGTTTATCCTCGGTTGGGTGTGGTTGTCTAGTTTAGAAGAGAAAGTTCGTCATAGAGGTCTGCGGGGGCATTCAAGAGCCATCGGGTGAGGGCTAGATATTTGGGCAACGAGTCTTCGGTGACGCAAGTGTCATAGACTCTTAAACACGAACTAAGTACAACTTCCGCAGGGGTCAGTGCTTCATAGGTCGGAGGTTCCGGGATTGGGCGTTCGTTATAGTGAAACACTAATCCCGATGTCCACACGGAAAGGGTATGGGTATTAACCCACTTGATAATAAAATCGCCCCATTTGGAATTTCTGCGGGGGTCCTCGGAGTAGCATACCCTGTGTGCGTGGACATACTTGAAATAGTTTAGGAACTCGCTACGCTTGCATTCGTCGGCACGGAAAAAGCCCTTAACAGCCTGCTTAAAGGCTTCTTTGTAGAACTTCCAAAAGAAGCGTTCGTAAGTCTTTACATCGTAAGATAGCATAGTCGCTCCCCCGTTTGATTTATTCCGTGATTGTGATACGCTGTATCGTTTCGTAGCCTTCAACAACACAGGTTTCAAACTTGACCACGAACCCGATGCTGTTAAGCATATTGGCCCTGTTGTCCATCATCTTGCGGATTTCTCCACGACGATGGTTGTAGAGGTCCGCAAGGAACGGCTCCCTCTCACGAACCTCACGGGTAAGTGCTTCCATATATTCGTTGCGGAGCTTATCAAGTTCCTTTAGGACGCCGATGATTTCAATAACGTTCTTGCGGGTGAATGTGCGTTCCATAGGAGTATCCTCGGTTGATGGTGGTTGTCTATACCCAAATATAACACTTTATCAAGTAACTGTCAATAGGTATTTTAAGATTTTTTGGGGGTATAAGAAAAGCCCCCGGATTCCGGAGGCCTTCAAGAACAGATGCGGGGAATGTGGCTATCCCAGGTAGTCGTAATTCCCGAGGTCGTCCATTACCCTGTCCACGACGGAATCCACCATGTCGGACACTCCGTCGGAGTCGCAGGAGAAACTCAGAGACCTGGTGATGGTGGAGGACTTGGACCCGAACTTGTTTTCGGACTTGAGGATGTCCAGGGTGATATCCTCGCCGTCGGGGGCAACCTCCACGCAGATGTCGTAGGATATGGACGACATGTTGTTGTCGTCTACGAACTTGCCGTCGTCGTCATAAACGCCGGGGTTCACGGACAGGCGGTAGATACGGCAGGGGATTTCCTGCGTTTCGTCCGGCTCCCACTCGTAGTCGGCGACATCGTAGTGCGTTGAATCCGTAACTCCCGTAACGCGGTTGTCAAGCACGCCGTCAAAGTCCAGGTGGAGCCAATATCCGTCTGACATCTCCTTGTCATTGACCGCCGATTCAAGACGTTTCTGTATGGTGTCCAGGCCTTCGGAGACCTTCTGTACAACGCCATCCAGGGAGGCATCTTCGTTCTTCTTGGACAGGGATTCTTTCTTCTTGCTCATAGAGCACTTGAATGTCTTTTTCATAAGTATCCGTCCTTTATAGGATAATCTATTTGCTTTAAAAAATAGATAAAATCCCGTGGATGTGGAAACGCCCCCGGAGGATTTGAGGTCTTCCGGGGGCGAGCTTATGACAAAGGTAATGGGTCATACGGGCAAAGTCAACCAGGGAATCATGCGCGAGTTGCCAAGGCGGGCCCTGTCCGCTAGACGGAATCTGTAATCAAATATAATAAAATTTTTCCAAAGTGGTATACTAATTGATAGAATTATGTGGATTATATCAACCGGAGTACCTGTCGTTGTCAGTCCGTTCCTCCACGTATTCCACGGCGTCAATCACCACGTCAAGCCATACACGGATGCGCTTCAAGGCCTTAATCTTTGCGTTCTTGTCCGTGATTTTCTTGTCCTTGGCGTAATACCCGTCAACGGAATCACGGAGCGGCACACCGATATTGTTGGCAATGGCCTTGCAGGTGTCATGCCACAAGTTAGAGGAAAATGCCGCGAGAATGCCTAGAGGCTGCGCCCCTTTCCCGGCAATCTTGTTCTCCGCGAGGCCTCGGGCGGCGGGGTCGGTAACGTGTGCCTCAATCCACTCAAATGCTGGAATCACGGCATCCATCCAGGCCCGTACTTGTTTCAATGCCCGGACCTTTATATTTTCATCCTTGATTTCCTCGTAAGCAGTGTAGAGGTCGTCCATTTCGTCCTGCACCGCCGGACCGATTGTGTCCGTTGCACCCTCATAGAACTCGTCACAGAGCCCTTCTGCGTAAACCATAAGCACCCCGAGAGGTTGATGCGCCCATCGTCCCGCAATTTCGTTTTCCAGGTCCCCACTTGAGAACAGGTTATATTTCTTCTTTTCACTCATTGCTGACCCCCTTTAGCCTAGTCCTTTACTCCGAGGATTTTCTTGATTTCCTGTTCGGGCACGTCTTCAATGTTCTGCACCCGAACCTCAATGGAGTAATATAAGTGGTAGAGTTGAGCCTTTCCTTTCTTCCAGGCTTTCAATCGGTCGGGCGACGGTTCACGCTTGTTGTAATCCACAAAGACATCGGTGGTCATCAAGAACCGCCCATCTTCAATGTCGGACACAGCCCAATGCTCTATGGACAGATACTTGTCGTTCGGAGATATAGACGCAAGCAGGCGGTCAAGCGAATCATACTTGCCAGGATATACCGTTTCTTGCCCCCCACGACATTCCCGTTTCGGCATCCACCCTTCCTTCGGGTCATCGGGGAAGGCTTCATACAGAGTCAGTATAGCCCTGTGGACATAAAATAATCTTTTCATACAATCTTCTCCTAGTAGTCAAAACATTTACAATCAGCCCAACTGTTTTATCGTTGACTCCCACCGTTCTCTTCTGCCACGAGGTCCTTCTTGAACATCTGATAGAGCTCAATGCACGTCATCTTCGTGTTCTCCTCGGTCTGCTCGGACGTGACCATCTGTAATTCGTCGTACTGACGGATGAGCTTGTCACGTTTCCCGTATGTCGTGGATATGGATACCTGCCGATTGGTCTTGACGTTGCGGTACTCGCAAAGTTTGCGGTCGGCATACCTGTCGGATGCCGTGTAGTACAGCCCAGAGTCGCAGAGCACCCCCGTATCAATGTAGACGCTCGCATCCCAGGTATCCCCCACGATATTCCGCAGGCGTTCCTTCTGTGCACCCGTCATGGGCTCGCACACGGCGTGGATGGTCGTGGCCAGAGCCATCAAGAGGATGGCTACGAGGATTGTTACATGTTTCATGGTTGCCTCCTTTATTTATCAAATGCCATGGTCAGTTCCGTAGACACAAACCCGTCGGCGTTAATGGAGTACAAGGTTATCTCGGACATTATGGAATCCCTGTCACGCATTATCTCGTAGATTTGCTTGAGTGCGGATTCCTTGCAGGTGTGCTTTTTCCATCCGTGAGCCCCGGACTCATTCTTTGTACGGACTTGCCATTCTTTCTTTGCCATAATACTGGCTTCCATTGGTTATGCAAGTTCCTCGTCCCACCCGTGACCGATATCCCAGTGGTCAGAATACACGAAGACAGTCTTGTCGGGGGGCAGTTCAAACTCGTCCAGGATGTCCTGTCTTGCTTCGGGATATTCGTCAAGCCACTTCCCGTGCATGACACGGAAAGTGCCATCGTCCAGGCCGAATACTCGGCCACGGGGGACTTGCGTATAGTCGGAGAGCATTGCGTATTCTTTCGGGAGTTTCCCCTTACGCTTCAAGATAGGCCAGTAGTTTTGATGGACCCGTCGGCTCATGTTGGCCTTTTGAGGGAAGAAACTGTTTGACAGGAAAGGAGCCTCGTCATAATAGGAGTAGTCCACCCCGAAGCACTTGTATATCGGGGAGTACCAAAAGATGCCGACTTTCGGGTGGGGAGCCGTGTCTTCAAGGTTCTCGGCCATCATCTCCATGAAAGCATTTTCCATGGGGGATTCGTGCATACGTATCTTTAATTTAGACATAGTAATGTTTCCTTTTGGGTAGTATCGGTCTTTACAGGAACTTGTCCTTAAACTTCTTATAGACGGTCCCCTCGTCACCATTGACGGTGGGCTCGTTCATTATGACGACGCCGTACTCGTCCGTGCGTTTAAGGGAACAATGGGGATTTCCGGTTATCAGCGTAAGTTGCTGCCCGTCGCCGGGTTGAACCACGAGCACCATTTCCCCCGTGGACTTCTTGATGGACACGTACCCGTTGTCGCAGTTGTAGAAGTTGTACTGACTATTGGACACCCGTTCCCTAAATTCACAGGCGTTCAATGTCTGTACGATAACACGGCCTGCCTTTTGGCAGTCCCATCCCGCAAGGGTGGCTGTGGCCAGGATGGCAATAAGAATAAAGACTTTCTTCATTTCGGCACCTCCGGTTTGTGTGGCTGTATCCTTTGTCCTAAATATAATAAAATACCTACCCATCTGTCAATAGGTATTTGAAAAATATTAAAGATTTTTTCAGTAGTCGCCGGGGTTCGGGGGCTCGTACTCCATGGGACCCTCCCTCCGTTGGATTTCCACGCAACCGGAACACAGATGCAGATAATCCGTGTACTGGAGCCTGTCCCCGAACGTGCACTTGTAGCACTGGCAGGGCTTGTTCTCGCCACAGATATCGCAGGTCACGGGTCGCTCCTTAACTGTCTACCGCAATACGGGCAGAAATCAATAGGAGTAACGGTCGTACACACGTTGGCCATATAGGATGATACCACTACCATGCACCAGACGTATTCCGGAACAAACTTTCCCTGCAACGGAACTTTCCTGTACTCTATGTACGCCTGGTTGTATGAGAACCCATCGGCAGAGAGGGTGTCCACCTTGAGGGCGTTCCCGTCCGTCTTGTCACAATACTTGCACATATCTCCTCCGGGTTAGTACGGGAACGGGGGGTAAGTTGTCCGCTCAAAGGTAATGGGCGGTTCGTCGTCAAACTGCGTTGCACCCTGGATGGGCTTCCCGCACATCGGACAGAACTTGATGGCCACCCCAACCCAGTCGCCGTTCTTCGTGTAGACGGACAGATAGTTGTCCTCGTCAATGAACGCCTCTTTCTTGTCATCGTCGCCGAACAAGGGGAACCGCTTGGCATCCTCATTTGTGTCGTGGTTGCAATACTCACACATTAGTCGCCCCGCTTTGCTCTATTAAGTTCATATTCCATTTTGGATATGATAGCTTTGAGTTTATTGTTTTCGTTACGTAGCCTCGTATTTGCGCGGGACTCTTTGTTGAATTTGACCCGATACTTTTCAAGGTTCCCAAGCAGCGACTTGTTCTGCTGTTCGGAAAATTCCAGGGCTGCTTCCCATTCCTTTTCGGTCATAGGTCTATTCAGTTTCAGCGTCTTTACTTTTCTTTTCATTTTGTACCTCTTGAAAGTTTACGCCCGCATATCGGACAGAAGTCAAATTTAAATACAGCAAGCCTGTCGGCCATGGGCATCCCGCTGTCGTAGCGGTCACTGGGAGTTTCCAGTACGTGGAAATACCCGTCGCTGTCAATGATGGCATCCACGTCCGCGTCGCACGACCCAATAGAATTTTCGTTCTCGCAGTATTGACACATTTTATTGTCCTCGCAAATCACGTCCGCACATCGGACAGAACTTGGCTGGCAGCTCGGCGAACTCGCCGTTCGCATTACTGTAGAACACCAACGAGCCAGAACCGGGGAAGTTCCCCTTCCGGTATATCCTGTACCCGTACCTATTCACACCAGGGAGTCTCGGGTTGGGGTCCGGTATGCGGACTATCTTCTTCTCTTGGGATGGCTCACAGAACTCACACATCGGCTAAAACTCCAACTTTCGTCCACACATAGGACAGAACTTGATTTTGACGGAGTGCAGGGCGAAATCCCAATCGTCCCTACGGGCAGCAAGCCTGCCTGTGTTTATCAGCCGAAATAGGTCCTTGCCATCCCCGAAATCTGCTCCCGCCTGTAAGCCCTCTTTATGGATTGTCTTGCAATACTTACACATAGGTCAATCCCCTAGTTTGCATCCGCACATCGGGCAGAACTTGATTACGGCAATGGCCGTGCCCTCCTGGTCGGAAAGCGTGTAGTTGTCGTGCATCAGCTTCTCGGCATCCCGCTTGTTGGGCTTGTTCAACCACAGGGCATAGAAGACATCTGGGTGGCTGATGTCCTTACGCTTTCCCTTGAACTCACAGAACTCACACATTCGGACGGTCCCCCTTGATGGTTGCTTCTTTAGGACTCAGCTCCAACTGCTTGCGGAGGCTCTGTTTCATTACTTCCAAGTCCATTACTTTTCTCCATTTGTAAGTTTGTTCACCAGTTTAGGTGCATCCATGCGGTCCCTGTAAAAAAGGCACATAGATACGGTACTGCTCCGGCTGAAAGCTATGTGGACAAGTTCCTTGCCCTTGTGAAGAGCTAGCCACGAGTTGACCTTGCTCTGTACCCGTTGGGCATCGCTATCGGTGATTATCTCACAGTGCAAATCGTCAGTGTTAAGCTGCATATTTCTTTTTCTCCTTTAAAAGTTTGTTCATCA
>Ga0247611_10009791_pt1 | contig 11422 bp, 9 predicted proteins | sample 177DNAGHGhighgp2_FD_192422 | JGI IMG/M metagenome (GOLD analysis project Ga0247611, IMG submission 192422) | Sheep rumen microbial communities from Palmerston North, Manawatu-Wanganui, New Zealand - 1770 DNA GHGhigh gp2 | ecosystem: Host-associated > Mammals > Digestive system > Stomach > Rumen ... | reverse complement strand
CTGCCGCGATAGCGCAGGTATTGCAGTACGTCGCCGCGGGGGATGCGGTCGAGTCTCGCCTCCATGGGCTCTTCCTCCTTTTTGAATGAAATAATAATTATAATATTTGATTATATAAAACCGCCGCGCGGCTTGTCAATTCCTCAAAAAAGAAGGAACTGCTTTCGCAGTTCCTTCTTTTGGTTTCGCCGATCAGGTCAGGAAGTCTCTCAGCTTCTTCGAGCGCGAGGGATGACGCAGCTTGCGCAGGGCCTTGGCCTCGATCTGACGGATACGCTCGCGCGTGACGTTGAATTCCTTGCCGACCTCCTCGAGCGTGCGGGTGCGGCCGTCGACGATGCCGAAGCGCAGCTCCAGCACCTTTTTCTCGCGCGGGGCGAGCGTGTCGAGCACTTCCTCAAGCTGCTCGCGCAGCAGCGAGAAGCTCGCGGCCTCGGACGGCTCGGAGGCCTCCTCGTCCGGGATGAAGTCGCCGAGGTGGGAATCCTCCTCCTCGCCGATCGGCGTTTCGAGGGAGACGGGCTCCTGGGCGATCTTCAGAATATCGCGCACCTTGTCCACGGGCATGCCCATCTCGGCGGCGATCTCCTCGGCGGAGGGATCATGCCCCAGCTCCTGGAGCAGCTGACGGGAGACGCGGATGGTCTTGTTGATGGTCTCGACCATGTGGACGGGGATGCGGATCGTGCGCGCCTGGTCGGCGATGGCGCGGGTGATGGCCTGGCGGATCCACCACGTGGCATAGGTGGAGAACTTGTAGCCCTTGGTGTGGTCAAACTTTTCCACGGCCTTGATGAGGCCCAGGTTGCCCTCCTGGATCAGGTCGAGGAACAGCATGCCGCGGCCGACATAGCGCTTGGCGATCGAGACGACAAGACGGAGGTTGGCCTCGGTCATGCGGTGCTTGGCGTCCTCGTCGCCCTCGGCCATGCGCTTGGCCAGCTCGACCTCTTCCTCGGGCGTGAGCAGCGGCACCTTGCCGATCTCCTTGAGGTACATGCGCACCGGGTCGTCGGTGGCGTAAGTATCGGCCAGATCGTCGGCGGCGTTGATCTCCTCCTCGGTGACCTCCTCGATCTCCGCGAGATCGTCCACCTCGGGCACGAGATCGTCGAGCGGCGGCAGCACGTCGGAGGTGGGCATGTCGATGTCGATGCCGTTCTGCTCGAGCGCTTCATAGAATTTGTCGATCGCCTCGCCGTCGAGGTTCATATCCTCGAGACACTCCAGCTCCTTCGACGTCAGCTTGCCGGCCTTTTTGCCCTTTTCCAGCAGCTCGCTGAGCCGCTCCTCGGGCGTCTTTTCCGGGGCGGGAGGCGCTTCCTTCTTGGCGCGGGACTTCTTGTGGGGCTTTTCCTTCTCCGCAGCGGGCTCGGTGGGAGCGTCGCTCTCCAGCAGGGCGTCGGCCATTTCCTCAAGTTCCTGTTCGGTGTAGGTCTTCTCGTCTTTCATTTCTCTATCCCTCATTTTAATTCTTTTCTTCTCTCTTCGAGAATTTGCAGCAGATCGTCGCCCTCGGTCGTCTCGCGTCGGCGGCGGTCGATTCTGTTTATGTAGTCGTCAAGCGCCTTTGCGCTGTTCGACAGGGTCTCCGGCTTCTGCAGGAGATCCACCAGCAGCGCGATCTCCCCGCTCTCCAGCTCGCCGCCGAGCACGTCGGCCGAGACGGAAAGCCCCTCCCGCAGCCGTCGGCACAGCACCTCGTAGATGTGCCCGAGCACCGGGGAGGAAAAGGCCTCCTTCGTCGGGAGACCGCCGCGCCGGATCAGCGCCGGGTCAAGGTACAAAAGCCGGATCACGCCCTCCTCCGCCACGGCCGAGGCCGGGTCGGAATAGCGGTACTGCCGCTCGACGGGCTGGGTCTGCTTTTCGGGGCTGGAGCGGGAGGCCGCCGCCGTGCGCTTCAGAAGGCGGCTGCGGCGGGATTTGACCTCGCCGATGAGCACGTCGGCGCTGATGCCGGCGTCGGCGGCGACGCGGCGGCAGTAAACCTCGCGTTCGGCCGCGTTCGGCAGGCGGGCGAGCAGATCCTCCGCCTCCTTGAGATAATCTACCTTCTGGGCGTCGGAGGAAAGGTCGTATTTCTTCGCGATCTGTCCCAGACGGTACTCCACCTGGTTTTCCGAGCCCTCGATCAGCATCTGAAAGGCCTCGGGTCCCTTGAGCTTGATAAACTCGTCCGGGTCCTTCGCGCCGCTCATCTGCAGCACCTTGACCTTGAGATCGAGCTTTTCGAGGATGCCGATGGCGCGCTGCGCGGCCTTCTGGCCGGCGCCGTCGTTGTCATAGGCGATAATGACCTGGCTGGTATAGCGCGAGATCAGTCTCGCCTGCTCCGGCGTCAGCGAGGTGCCGAGCGAGGCGACCGCCGAGTCGAATCCCGCCTGATGCAGGCTTACTACGTCTATATTGCCCTCTGAGAGAAGGATATATCCGCTTTTTGATTTTTTTGCCAGATTCAGCGCGAAAAGGTTGCTTCCCTTGTTGAAAACAAGCGTTTCGGGGCTGTTGAGATATTTCGGCCCCTCGCCGTCGAGCAGACGGCCGGAGAAGCCGATGACGTTGCCGCGCACATCGATGACCGGGAACATCAGACGGTTGCGGAAGGTGTCGTAATACCCGCCGTTTTTCCCCTTTTTGATGAGGCCGGCGTCATAGAGCTCATAGTCCGTATAGCCCTTTTCACGCATGGCCTTTTCCAGGCTGCTCCACTCGTCCGGCGCGCAGCCGAGACCGAAGTTCGTTGCCGTGGCTTTGGAGATGCCGCGCCCAGCCATATAAGCGCGGGTCTTGTCCCCTGCGGGGGTGGAAAGCTGGTCATAGAAGAAGCGGGCGGCGTCGCGGTTGAGCGCGAGCATGCGGGCGCGTTTTTTGCTTTCGCGGTCGTTCTCCTGCTCCGGCAGGGGCATGTTCGCGCGCCGCGCGAGGAAGGCCACCGCCTCAGGGAAGGAGATGTTTTCGATCTCCATGATGAAGCTGATCACGCCGCCGCCCTTGCCGCAGCCGAAGCAGTGGTAGATCTGCTTGTCCGGCGAGACGGAGAACGAGGGCGTCTTTTCGCTGTGGAACGGGCAGAGGCCGAACATGTTCGACCCGCTCTTTTTCCCCAGACGCACATAGGAGGAGACGACGTCGACGATGTCGTTGCGCGCCACCAGCTCGTTTATGAAAGTGTCGGGAAACGCCGTTTTGATCACCTCCTTGGCGATTAGTTTCTAGTTTCTAGTGTCTAGTGTCTAGACAATGTCGTCAACATTCTTCCGACTTCATCGCACAAAGCCAGCGCAGTTTTTGCGTCTGGCACGGAAAGATAGTTTTGACGAATGCAGATTTCAAGCTGTGTTTCCACTTCAAACACGGAACCCCGGGCGACTGACAGGAATTGCCTGAATTCCCTGTCGGTCTGCCTGCCATAGCCCTCTGCAATATTGGACGGAATGGAAACCGCCGCCCTGCGCATCTGATCAGAAAGGGCATATAATTCTTCTTTTGGAAGGCTTCTGGCCAAATGATAGACTTCATCTGTCAAGTCCATCGCTTTTTGCCAAACGATCATTTCCCGATAGTGCGACCACGCCATCTTTTGCTCTCCTCTAGAAACTAAAAACTAGAAACTAGAAACTACTTGACCGTCCAGGCGAAGGGGATATAGATCTCGCCGAACTTTTCCATGGCGTAGCTGTCGGTCATGCCGGAGATATAATCGACCGCGGCGCGCTCGACGCCCTCGCGTTCGATGATGCCGCCGAAGTCCTCCGGCAGCTTTTCGGGATGCGCGGTATAGTGGTCATAGAGCATGCGCAAAATGCCCTCGACCTTGCTCTCCTCGCCTTTGGCGACGGGGTTGGTATAGATGTCGGAATACATGAAGCTGTGGAAAAACAAAAACGTGCTCCACATCTCATCGGACATGCGGATCTCGCCGCCGCGGCTGTTTGTGATCAGGTCCGTGACAAAGGCGTTGATGCGCTCGCTGTTGCGCTCGCCGCACTCGCGGCGGATCCGCTCGGGCACCGCGTCGGCCGTCAGGATCCCGGCGCGGATCGAGTCGTCCAGGTCGTGGTTTATGTAGGCGATCCGGTCGCACAGGCGCACGACCGTGGCCTCGCGCGTGTCGTCAGGCGCGCCGTGGGTGTGGTTCAAAATGCCCATGCGCGTCTCATAGCAGAGGTTCAGCCCCTGACCGTCCCGCTCGAGCACGTCGACGACGCGCAGGCTTTGCGCATAGTGCTTGAAGCCGCCGGGGTAGATCAGGTTCAGCGCCCGCTCGCCGGCGTGGCCGAAGGGCGTATGCCCCAGGTCGTGCCCCAGACCGATCGCCTCGCAGAGATCCTCGTTCAGGCGCAGCGCCCGCGCGACCGTGCGCGCAAGACGCGTGACCTCCAGCGTATGGGTCAGCCGCGTGCGGTAGTGGTCTCCCTCGGGCTGCAGAAAGACCTGGGTCTTGTGTTTCAGGCGTCGGAAGGACTTGGAATGGGTGATGCGGTCGACGTCGCGCTGAAAGCAGGTGCGGACGGCGCACTCCTCCTCGGGATGCTCCCGCCCCTTCGAATCCGCGGCGCGCACGCCGTAAGGCCCGACCAGGATCTTTTCCAGCTCTTCGCGTTCTTCTCTCGGACAGGACACCTCAGCAGCCCTCCCATACAAAAAATTACCGGAAGATCTCTCTTCCGATAATCTTATACGCCAAAAATTCCGTTTTCCCTTTTTCTTTTTGAAAGAATTTTGTAAATATTTTTTCTCATCTCACGCGGACGGGCCGAAAGCTTTCGCCCTCTTCGGCAAAGGTCACGCTCCCGGCGCTCTGGTCGAAGAGGCGCGCGGAGAGCGCCTCGGCGTTTTCCTCCGGCACAAGGAGCTTTACCGTGACGTCGGCGGCATAGAGCGTGTCGGTGACGAGCGCGCCGAAGGGGACAAGCTCCTGCTTCAGCCGCTCGGCCGCGGCATAGGAGCAGGCAAAGCTCCCCTCGACCCAGCGGCGCACGACCGCGACGCCCGCGGCGTCGAGCGCGTCCTTGGCGCTGCGGGTATAGGCACGGAAAAGCCCGCCCGCGCCGAGCAGCACGCCGCCGAAATAGCGCGTGACGACGCACACGACGTTCTCCACACCCTCGCGGCGGAACACCTCGAGCATCGGCAGCCCGGCCGTGCCCTGGGGCTCGCCGTCGTCGGAATAGCGCTCGACCCCGCCGCGCAGGATATAGCACGAGCAGTTGTGGCGCGCGTCGTAATACTTCTTTTTCATCTCGGCGATGAAGGCCCTGGCCTCGTCCTCGCTTTCGACAGGGCGCACATGCCCGAGGAACCGGGAGCGTTTTTCGACGTATTCGCTCTCGCCGCGGGAGGCGGGGACATAGTATTCAGTCATCGTCAAACTCCTCCGCCTCGATGGCGTAGAACAGGCTGTTTCTCACGTCGCCGAGCGAAGACTGCCAGGGAGCGGAGAAGCGATAGCGAAAGCCGCATTTCTCGATCACGCGGCGGGATTTGTCGTTTCCCTCCGCGTGCGCGCACCAGATCCGCCCGGCGCCGAAGGCGAAGTAAAGACTCAGCAGCGCGCGGACGGCCTCCGGCACATAGCCGTTTCCCCAGAATGGCTTGCCGATCCAGTAGCCGATCTCGTGCTCGCCGTTCTCCTTCTCGTTCTTCCCGACCGGGATCCCGATGCTGCCCACCGCTCTCTCCGAGGGAGCGATCGTGATCGCCCAGGTGTGATCGTCCATCAGCACCGTGCGCAGGATGTGCAGGCTGTCCTCTTCGCTCTTGTGCGGCGCCCAGCCCGCGGCGGGGCCGACCTCCGGGTCGGAGGCATAGCGGAACAGAGCCGCCGCATCGTCCTCGCGCCAGGGGCGCAGGATAAGTCTTTCGGTCTCGATCCTCATGGCTCTTCCTCCCCGGGCAGGTCCGTTTCCTTCGCGAGCTCGGACATATATCCCGCCGTGAGGATGCCGGAGGGCAGCGCGACGATCGCAATGCCGAAGATCGACGAGAGCATCGTGAAGACCCGGCCGACCGTCGTGACCGGATAGATGTCGCCGTAGCCCATCGTGGTCAGGCTGACGGTCGCCCAGTAGATGGCTTCAAAAAAGTTGTCAAAGGAATCCGGCTCGAGGTTGAGGATCACGAGCGCGGAGATCAGCACATAGGCAAGCGCCAGCGAGCCCACGGCGACAAGGGCGTCCTTCGAGCGGCGGAACACCCGCCCGATGATCCGTATGCTGTGGGAATAGCGCGCGATCTTCAGCACGCGCAGGATACGCAGCGCGCGGAACATGCGCATGACGCGCAGCACCTTGAGACTGCCGTTGACGGCGGTGAAGCTCGGCAGGATGGAGAGCAGATCGACGATCGCCATGAACGAGAGCGGATAGCGCACAAAGGACAGGATCGAGGCGCTTTTGTATTTATAATCCGCCGTCAGCAGCCGCGCCAGATAGTCCAGCGCGAAAACGCAGGCGCAGACCTTGTCGAGCATGTTCAGCGCCGGGTGCTCGCCCTTGACGGCCAGCGGGACGAGCGAGATCACGATCAGCACGATCATGAACGCGTCATAGATCGAACTGGCACGGTCCTCGCCCCTGGCGGCCTCGATGATTTCAAAGAGTCTTTTTCTCATGTTCATCCTTCTCTCCGGGTTCGGCTGGATCGCCCGCGGGGCGTCCGGATCACTCCCAGTCTTCCTTCGGCTCGACATAGCCGGGGATAAAGGCCTTGACGCGGCCGAAGAGGTCGGCGGAGACGACGGCCTCGCACTCGATGCCCTCCTCGGTGTATTCGGTGCGCAGCACGGCCGCCTCGCGGTTGAGCGTGTCAAGCAGACCGGCGCTGGGATAGGGGATCACCAGATTCACATGCCGCTTGCCGCGGCCGAGCATCTCCGAGAGCTTTTTTATCAGCGCCTCGGCGCCCTCGCCGCTTTTCGCCGAGATGCACACGACGTCCTCGCCGTGGGGCAGGATGCCGAAATAGCGGTCGCACTTGTTGTACACGCGCAGGCGCGGTGTGCTCTCCGCGCCGAGCTGGACGATCAGCTCGTCGACGACGCGGGCCTGCTCCTCCCACTCGGGATTCGACAGGTCGATGACGTGCAGCAGCACGTCGGCGTAGGACAGCTCCTCGAGCGTGGCCTTGAAGGCCTCGATGAGATGCGTGGGCAGCTTGCGGATGAAGCCGACCGTGTCGGAGAGCAGGATCTCCGTCGTCTCATCGATCTTGAGACGGCGCGTCGTGGTGTCGAGCGTGTCGAACAGGCGGTCGTTCGCCGGGATGTCCGCGCCGGTGAGACAGTTTAAGAGTGTGGACTTGCCCGCGTTGGTATAGCCGACGAGACAGACCATCGGCATCGCGTTCTTCTCGCGCCGGCGGCGCTGGGTGCCGCGCACGCGGCGCACCTCGCTGAGCTCTTCCTCGAGCTTCTGGATCTTGCGGCGGATGTGGCGGCGGTCGGTCTCGAGCTGGGTCTCGCCGGGGCCGCGCGTGCCGATCGGGCTTGAGCCGCCGGAGGCGGTCTGGCGCACCAGGTGCGTCCACATGCCCGTCAGCCGCGGCAGCAGATACTGATACTGCGCCAGCTCGACCTGGAGCTGGCCCTCGCGCGTGCGGGCGCGCTGGGCAAAGATGTCGAGGATCAATCCCGAGCGGTCGAGCACCTTGACGCCGAGCTCCTCGCCCAGAACGCGCATCTGCGAGGGGCTCAGCTCGTTGTCGAACACCGCGAGATCGCAGTCGTTTGCCTCGATCAGCTCTTTCATTTCGCGCACCTTGCCGTCGCCGATAAAGCTGCGGGGGTCGGGCGAGGGGCGCTGCTGGATCAGCATGGCGGCCGTCTCGCCCCCCGCCGTTTCAACGAGAGCGGCAAGCTCGTCCATCGACACGTCGGTGGAGCGCTCGCGCGCGTCCATGCTGGCGGCCGAGAGCCCGGCCAGGATCGCGCGTTCTTTTTTGATTTCGGTTTCGGTTATCATAAAACTCCTTACAGGTTCTTGATCTTCAAAAGCTTGTGGATGCCGCCGACCTCATACGTGACGGAGACGAGCCCCGGCGTGTCGGCCGCGACGCGGATATGCTCGGCGCCGCGCGCTTCGAGCAGGCGGCGATAGAGCTCTCTTTTCTTTTTGCCGTACCGCCCCATGTTGTCCGAGCACAGGTAGATCCCGCCGAAGAGCGCGTTTGCCGTGGCGACAGTCAGCTTCTGCTCCTCCGTGAGCCGCAGGTTTTTCTCCCGCAGGAAGAAAACGTCCGGGTCGGAGAGGAAGGCGCGGCCGTTGAGCTCGCGCCGGAAGACGGTGTTCGCAAGCGAAAGGCGGGTCGAGGGCCGCTCGCGGTTCGTATGGCGCATGACGAGGTTGTTGTCCCAGTCGAGCGTCATGTCGCAGCCGACGCGGCAGTATTCCACCAGCCCGAAGGCGGGCATCAGCGGCACGCCGCAGCCGAGGATCAGCTTGTCCCCGCAGAGCTCGCGCAACAACGCCATCGCGCGCCTCATACGCCCCGCGCGCGTCTCGCACGCGCTGCCGAAGGGCGCGGCGGCATAGAGGAAATCGAGCTTGACAAGGTCGAAGCCCCAGTCGTCAAACACGCGGGAAAAGACCTTTTTCAAATAGGCGCGGACCTCCGGGTGATCAAAGTCCAGCGCGAAAAAGCCGCCCCAGGTCATGCCGGCGTACCACGGCCGGCCGTCGCGGCGGTAGAGCCAGTCGGGATGCTCGGAAAAGAGGCGCGAGCGGCGGCTGGCGGCAAAGGGCGCGAGCCACAGCCCGGCGCGCAGGCCGTGGGCGTGGATCTCGTCGGCAAGGGGTTTAAGGCCGTTGGGGAACTTTTTGGGGTCTGTCTCCAGCCAGTCGCCTACGCTCGGCTCCCAGCCGTCGTCGATCTGGAAGAGGTCCCCGGGCCGCAGCACCGACGCGCAGCCGGCAAGGTCGTCGCGGATCGTGCGCTCGGAGATGTTTTCATAGCGGTCGTACCAGCTTGAGTAGCCGGCGAGCTTTTCAGCGGTGCGGCAGCGGACGCCCATCGCGGCAAACCAGGCGTCGAAGACCTCGTCCTCGCCGCCCTCGGCGTAAAAGAGGTCAAAGGCGGGAAAGTCTCCGTCGACGCACAGACCCTCGCAGTCGCGCCGCGCCCTCAGTTCGCCCGCGTTCGCGTCATATTGAAAAAGCGTATAGCCCGCCGTCTCGTCGAGGGAGGCGAGGAGTCGGAAGCGCTCGCCCAGGCGGAAGTAGCAGTAGCTCACGCCGTGCGTCACGCCCGGTCGTTCGGGGTAGTCGACAAAATAATAGTCGCCGTAGCGGTCGATGCCGAAGCGCTCGATCGCCGCCCGCGGGAGATGCCGCAGCGAGCGGATCGAATCCTTCGCGCCGTATTCCGGGCAGGCCGTCCAGCTTTGAAAGCCGTTCATGAAGATCTTTTCCCCGGCCGCGAGCGAAAGCGGCAGGCGCGCCGTGACCTCTCGCAGCATGCCGCGGAGGGGCAGCGTGACGTGCGTCTCCCCCGCGCCGAGCGGTACGGTAAGCGAGGCGCTCTCGCCGTTATGCAGTTGTGCGCGGACGGAAAGCTCTGCCATACGCCTGCTCCTTTTTCCCGTGCCGGGGCTTTTTTATTACAGATATTATATACGATGTCGCATGACGCCGCAAGAGAAAGCTGCGGCGCCCTCCTCTCCCGCTCCGGACAGAAAAAGACCCCGGAGCAATCCGGGGTCTGGGGAATGTTTGGTTTTACGTGCGGCAGACAAGCTCGCCGTTTTCCGCGTCGACGGTGATCGTCGCACCCTCGGCGAGGTCGCCGGAGAGGATCGTGCGGGCGAGGAGCGTCTCCACGCTGCTCTGCAGCGTCCGGCGCAGCGGCCGCGCGCCGTAGAGTGGGTCGTAGCCGCGCTCGATGATAAGGCTCTTCGCCGCCTCGGTCAGCTCGAGGTGCAGCGAGCGCTCGGCAAGGCGGGCGCGCAGCGAGGCGATCATGATGTCGATGATGCCGTCAAGGTTCTCGCGCGTCAGCGGGCGGAAGAAGATCGTCTCGTCAAGACGGTTCAAAAACTCCGGGCGGAAGGCGCGGCGCAGCTCGGCCGTGACGGCGGCTCTGGCCTCGTCGGAGATCTCGCCGTCCGGCGTGATGCCGTCGAGCAGATACGAACTGCCGAGGTTGGAGGTCAGTATGATGATCGTGTTCTTAAAGTCCACGGTGCGTCCCTGCGAGTCGGTGATGCGGCCGTCGTCGAGGATCTGCAGCAGGATGTTGAACACGTCCGGATGCGCCTTTTCGATCTCGTCGAAGAGGACGACGCTGTACGGCTTTCTCCGCACGGCCTCGGTCAGCTGGCCGCCCTCGTCATAGCCGACGTATCCCGGAGGCGCGCCGATCAGACGCGAGACGGAGAACTTCTCCATATACTCACTCATGTCGATGCGCACGATGTTGTGCTCGTCGTCAAAAAGGCTGGCGGCCAGCGCTTTTGCAAGCTCCGTCTTGCCGACGCCCGTGGGTCCCAGGAAGAGGAACGAGCCGATGGGGCGGTTCGGGTCGGCGATGCCGGCGCGCGAGCGCAGGATCGCCTCGGTGACCTTCTGCACGGCCTCGTCCTGGCCCACGACGCGCTGATGCAGCGTCTCGTCCAGGTGCAGCAGCTTTTCCCGCTCGCCCTCCATGAGCTTTGCCACCGGGATGCCCGTCCACTTGGCCACGATCGCGGAGATCTCCTCCTCGGTCACGGTATCGCGCAGCATCGAGGTCGACTTGCGCTCCTCGGAGAGCTTTTCGGCCTCTTCAAGCTGCCGCTCCAGCGCGGGCAGGTCGGAGTATTTCAGCCGCGCGGCCGTCTCGTATTCATAGCGGCGCTGGGCGCTTTCGATCTCGGCGTGCATCTTTTCGATCTCGCCCTTGAGGCGCTTGACGTCGTCGACGCTGTTTTTCTCGCTCTCCCAGCGGGATTTCATCTCGTTGAAGCTGTCCTTTAAGTTGGCAAGCTCCTCGCGCAGCTTTTCGAGGCGCTCCTGCGAAAGGCGGTCGTCCTCCTTCTTCAGCGCCATCTCCTCGATCTCCAGCTGCATGATCTTGCGGCGGATGTCATCGAGCTCCGCGGGCATCGAGTCGATCTCCGTGCGGATCATGGCGCAGGCCTCGTCAACGAGGTCGATGGCCTTGTCGGGCAGGAAGCGGTCGGTGATATAGCGGTTCGAGAGCGTCGCGGCGGCGACCAGCGCGCTGTCGTGGATGCGCACGCCGTGGAAGACCTCATAGCGCTCCTTGAGGCCGCGCAGGATCGAGATCGTGTCCTCGACCGTCGGCTCGTCCACCTGGACGGGCTGGAAGCGGCGCTCGAGCGCGGCGTCCTTCTCGATATACTTGCGGTACTCGTCGAGCGTCGTCGCGCCGATGCAGTGCAGCTCGCCGCGCGCCAGCATGGGCTTTAAGAGGTTGCCCGCGT
>Ga0247611_10009790_pt1 | contig 11424 bp, 6 predicted proteins | sample 177DNAGHGhighgp2_FD_192422 | JGI IMG/M metagenome (GOLD analysis project Ga0247611, IMG submission 192422) | Sheep rumen microbial communities from Palmerston North, Manawatu-Wanganui, New Zealand - 1770 DNA GHGhigh gp2 | ecosystem: Host-associated > Mammals > Digestive system > Stomach > Rumen ... | reverse complement strand
ATCAGACAAAGGTAGCCAGCCATACAGAAACGCCTTTAGGTGTTTCGAAATGGCTGGTATGGGATTGCCCCAATAATATAGCCTGCCCTTGGGTAGGCGACATGAGCTGCCCTTGTCCCTTACCTACGGCAAGGTTTCGGGTTGGGATACCGCTCTATCCAGCCATTTCGCAGCCCCTATGGGGGCAGCTGTATGGCTGGCTACCTTTGTCTAATGCCTACGGCATTTTCTTCCGTTGCAACACAATACATAATCAAACACTAACGGCATTTTCTTTCTTAACTATTCAACCGAAACCTATCGGTATTTCTGTTTTTGGCATTCTTTCTGCCAAAGAACTAATCTATCATGCAACAGATTTGGTTCTAAACATCACTTCCCCTTTTGAGAAACACAAACAGCCAACAGATTTGGCTGAGTCATTCTGAATAAAAATTCGCTTTATTCACATTATTTTAATGAAGAAAAGCGATGGCTTTTGACTGAAATTTATTATCTTTACACCCAAGCAACGGGTGTTTGAAACCTGAGAAACAGTATCACTCGAACTGGGATTTGTAACCCGTTAGGAATCAAAGATTTAAAACCAGAAAAACAACAGAGAATGGAGACAATCAAGAGTTTTGAAGATATGGTCATCCACCTGGCTCAGCGGAACGACCGCAAGCGGGTGGCCGTGGTGTGGGCTGCCGACCGTAACTCGCAGGTGTCGGTGGCGCGTGCCCTTGAGATAGGGTTCATCGAAGCCATCTTTGTGGGCTGTCAGGCAGAAGTGGAGGCGAATGAGTCAATCATGCGCTATGCCAGTCATGTGAGTTTCATTCCTGCCGACGACCGCGACGAGGCAGCACGCATCTCGGTGAAGCTGGTGCGCGACGGTGGTGCCGACATCCTGATGAAGGGACTCATCAACACCGATAACCTGCTGCACGTGGTACTGAACAAGGAGACGGGCATCCTGCCGCGCGGCCATGTCCTCACGCATATCACCGCCGCCCGACTGCCTGAATACGAGAAGCTGCTGTTCTTCAGCGACTCTGCCGTCATCCCCTATCCCACTCAGGACCAGCGCATTCAGCAGATTCGTTATATGCTTTATGTATGCCGGGCACTGGGAATTGAAGAGCCCAAGATCTCCCTCATCCACTGTACGGAGAAGGTGAACGAGAAGTACTTCCCGTTCACGGTGGGCTACAGGGAAATTGTCGACATGGCTGAGCGGGGCGAGTTCGGGCGCTGCATCATCGACGGACCGCTCGACCTGAAGACGTCCGTGAGTCCGGAGAGCATGCGCATCAAGGGCATCAAGTCGCCCATCGGAGGCGAAGCCGACGCGCTCATCTTCCCCGACATCGAGGCCGCCAACGTGTTCTATAAGTCCATCACTCTTTTCTTAGGCGTGGAGACAGCCGGCGTGCTTCAGGGTACGATGGCTCCCGTCGTCCTACCCTCACGCAGCGACAGCAAGCTCTGTAAGTTCTACTCACTGGCCCTGGCTGCCATCTGATGCCTCTTTTTCATATCCTAACCTCAATCACTACCATTATGCTTATCCTTGTTATCAATCCAGGTTCTACATCGACGAAGATTGCCGTCTATGAAGACGAGAAGCCGATGCTGCTGAGAAACATCGGTCATCCCACCGAGATGCTGCAGCAGTTTGAAGAGGTGACCGACCAGTTCGCATTCCGCAAGCAGCTGGTCATCGACGAGTTGCGGAGAATGAATGTGCCGTTCGACTTTGCGGCGGTCATCGGCCGGGGCGGTCTTGCCAAGCCTGTCGCCGGCGGTGTCTATGAGATCAACCAGCGTATGCTCGACGACACGCGGCAGGCCATCCACAAGCACGCCTGCGACCTGGGGTGTATCATCGCCTACGAGATTGCCAAGGATATTCCCGGCTGCCGTTCGTTCATTGCCGACCCCGGCGTGGTGGACGAGCTGAACGACTACGCCCGTATCAGCGGGTCGCCACTGATGCAGCGCATCTGTATCTGGCACGCCCTGAACCAGCGAGCCATCGCCCGCCGCTTTGCCAACGAGATAGGAAAGGAATATGAAGACCTGAACCTGATTATCTGCCACATGGGAGGCGGCATCTCCATTGCTGCCCACGAGCATGGCAGGGCCGTGGATGCCAACAACGCCCTCGACGGAGAGGGACCGTTCTCCCCCGAACGTGCCGGCAGTCTGCCCGCCGCCGACCTCATCCGCCTCTGCTTCAGCGGCAAGTACAGCGAGGCACAGCTGCTCAAGCGTATCGCCGGACACGCCGGACTGATTGCCCATCTGGGAACGAACAGCATGAAGGAGATTGAGACGCGGATCATGCAGGGCGACGAACACGCTAAACTCATCGTGGATGCGATGATATACCACACCGCCAAGTATATCGCCGCCGAGAGTGCCGTGCTCTGCGGGAAGATTGATGCCATCCTGCTCACGGGCGGTCTTGCCCGCTCCCACTACGTGGTGAAGGAGCTTCGCCGCCGCATCGACTTTCTGGCACCCACCTACTGCTATCCCGGTGAGGACGAGATGGAAGCCCTTGCCATCAATGCCGTGGAGGTGCTGCGCGGCCACCGCGAGCTGAAAGAATACGTGTGACGACAAGTAGGGAGCTGAAAAAAGCTCCCCTTGCCTCACGGCACGAGAAGCTTCCACCTTAAAAAACCTCAGAGTTGCATCCTTTCGGATGCGCCTCAAATACCTAAATATAAAAAATCACACGATATGATCGCTTCAATTGTTCCCTGCTCTTAGAGAATCGACTTGTAGAGGGCGACGATGTCGTCTCTTGTCACTTCGCGCGGGTTACCCGGTGTGCAGACATCGGTAATAGCCTGGTCGGCGAGTGCAGGAATGTCTTTCTCGAAGATGCCCAGGTCTGCCAGATGCTGCGGTATTCCCACGCGTACAGACAGAGCCTCGATGGCCTTGCAGGCAGCCTCGGCGGCCTCGTCGACTGTCATGCCGGCTTCATAGACGCCGCAAGCCTTTGCGATATCCACATACTTTGCCTTGGCAACGGGCATGTTGTAGCGCATCACCGTGGGCAGGAGGATGGCACATGCCACTCCGTGAGGAATGTCGTGAAGGGCACTCATCGGGTGCGCCATGCCGTGGTCTACTCCCAGTCCTACGTTCGAGAACGCCATGCCGGCGACATACTGGGCAACAGCCATGCCGTCGCGTCCCACGGGATTGGTAGGCTCTTCGACAGCGATGGGCAGGTACTTATGAATCATTTCAATGGCCTTGATCTCGAACATGTCGCTCAGTTCCCAGGCAGCCTTGGTGATGAGTCCCTCGATGGCATGCGTCATGGCATCCATACCTGTGGCAGCCGTGAGGCTCTTCGGCAGCGAGTACATCAGCTCGGCATCGATGATGGCAACGGCAGGGATGTCGTTGGGATCGACACAGACCATCTTTGCCTGACGCGTCTCGTCGATGATGACGTAGTTGATGGTGGTCTCAGCCGCTGTACCGGCCGTGGTGGGCAGTGCGATGATCGGCAGACACTTGTTCTTCGTGTCGGCAACGCCTTCAAGAGATACCACATCGGCAAACTCGGGGTTGGTCATGATGACACCGATACCCTTGGCAGTGTCCATGGACGAACCGCCTCCGATGGCAACGATAAAGTCGGCCTCTGCCTTCTTGCAGGCAGCCACACCGTCCTGTACATTTGTGACTGTGGGGTTGGGCTTCACCTCAGAGAAAATCTCGTAAGGGATGCCAGCCTCGTCCATCACGTCCGTCACCTGCTTGGCAACGCCAAACTTGATGAGACCTTTGTCAGTTACCACCAATGCCTTCTTATAGCCAAGGCGTGCCACTACTCCGGGGAGCTCTTTCCGTGCACCCGGTCCGAAGTAAGATACCTCGTTGAGGATAAATCTGTTGACCATTGTATTTTTCTTCTAAAGAGTTATTGTTTGTCTATGATGTTAGATTTGACGCAAATATAAATAAATTCCTTAATACTTGTTTTTCCCGATGCGTTATTTTATAGAAATTTAAGAATAATCTGCTTCGTCAAATTCTCAGCGCATGGCGATTCTCAGTACGGGGGCGATGGCGTTGACGGGCGTCGGCGGCAGATCGACAATCATCTCGTCGGCGGTCTGGCGATACTTCACCTTGCCGCCACCCAGCAGGACGACGCTGCCAACCTTCTTCCCCTTCGCCAGCGACTTGATGTGCAACTGGTGGTCTTCGGGCCATCCCATTGCCACGGCATAGAGCATCTTCCCCTTCTTCGTGAACCGGATGTCGCGGTAGTCCATGTTGCTGTACTGGCCTTCGTTGAACCCCTGTGCGTTGAGGGCAATGTTTTTTTCAGCCACAGGTCCCTCTCCGAACTTCGTCCAGGGTCGGGTTCCGAAGATGCACTCGCTGTTCACCGTCATCCAAGCTTCGAGATCGTCGAGGATCTTTGCTTCCTTCTCGTCGTAAGTACCGTCAGCCCGCAGGGGAACCGACAGAAGCAGATTGCCGTTCTTCGACACGATGTCGACAAGCTGTTTCACCACCGTCGCCGCACTCTTGTAGCCGTTGCGCTCATAGATGCTCGTGTTGTAGTGCCAGCCACCGATGCAGTTGCACGTCTGCCACGGGATGGGCACAATCTCGTTGGGTGCACCGCGCTCCACGTCCCAGGTGATTGCCTTCCGCTGTTCCTCATCGAGAATCTTTCCGAACACCACGGCTCTCGGGTTCTTATTGTAGAAGTGAGCCACGATTTTCAGTCCGCAGTCGCTGATGGGATAGAACGGCAGCACGGTCGCATCAAAGTAAACAAGGTCGGGCTGGTAGCGGTTGATGGCATCCAACGAGCGGTCGAAGAAGTTACTGACGAACTCCTGAGACGGCATGCAGGCACCATTGCTCCAGTCCCACTGGCTATGGATAGCACCGTTGTTCCACGACCCCTTGCTCATGGGGTGGCGCTGCTGGTAGAGCATCTGCGGGTCGAGACCTTCCCACCATTTCCCTTTCCCGTCCTCCTTGGTCAGGTTGCCGTCGTAATAGACTCCTGCCAGCGGACCTTCGAGGTCGTAGCGCTGTGCCGGTTCATACCAAGTCCAGGCATGGTCGGCATGGAAACTGATGCCCAACGGCAGTCCTGCCTTCTTTGCCGCCTTGGCCCACGCGGCGAGGACATCCTGCTTCGGTCCGATGTTCTTCGAGTTCCAGGGCTGGTATTGCGAGTCCCACAGGTCGTAGTTGTCATGGTGATTGCCCAGCACGAAGAAGTACTGTGCGCCGCACCTCTTATACTTCTCCACGAGCTTCTCAGGATTCCAGTTCTCCGCCTTGAAGAGCGGGAGGATGTCCTTGAATCCCACTTCCGACGGATGGCCATAGTTCTTCACATGATGCTTGTACTCCCTGTTCCCCTCCATATACAATGAGCGTGCCATCCAGTCGCCGCTTCCTTCCACACACTGCGGTCCCCAGTGTGCCCAGATGCCGAACTTCGCATCGCGGAACCATTCGGGTGTCTGATGCGTCTTCAGTGACTCCCAGGTCGGCTGATATTGTCCTGTCTGCATGTTCTCGTGCGCCGCCGTCACGGGAATACGGTATTCCTGCGCCCTTGTCGCCGTGAACGACAAGACCAGCAGCAATGTTGCTATGATTCTTTCTGTCTTCATGTTCATGAATTGATGATGTTAGATTTAAGAAGATTAAAAAGCTAAAGTTCCACTGCGGGAACCTTAGCTTATTATTGACGGGTCATTCCCAAACGGGAATGTGAGGTTTATTTCACGTATTTCTTTCCGTTGATGATATAGACACCGGCAGGCAGCGAACCGATCACTTCCCTGACATTCGATGCATCGATCTTTCCGACCTTTACACCATTGATGCCGTAGATGTCGGCCTTGTCTGAAGCAGAGTCGCTGACGAGTCGGATGGCGTCTGTATCGCCTTCCATCCGATTGAAACCGCCTCGCATGGCGATGACCAGACGGGCACCGGAGGCAATGGGAGTGTAGTCGGATGTGAAGTAAGCCGTGAACGGACTGGTCTCTGTAGCATCAGCCGTGTAAGTGAAGTTTTCGCCGTTCTCATCCAGCAGATAGGCGAAGACATTGCTGTCCACCTGACCTGTTGTCGTACCGACGAAGTTTCGGTTGGGCGCGTCCATCGTCATGTTGCCAGCCTTGACGGCAGCGTCGGTGGCACTGAACTCAATCTCCTTGTCCACGAGATTGAATGCGGAACCCATCTGTCTGTCCGGAACAGCGATGATGTACGGGATGTTCGCCTCCATCTTGTCAGTATAGTCGAAGTAGACGGTACGTCCGTCGCAGCCATAGAACTTACGCATCCAGAACTGCTTTCTTCTGTCGGTGTCGCTGTGGAACCAGTCGATGACCTTGTTTGCAGTCTTGTTGGTGATGGTCTGCACCTCGAATGGCAGTACGATTGTTGACCAGTTGCTGGCTGTACCTTCGCCCTGATAGCCCTTCGTGAAGGTACGTGTGTACGAGATGTTACCGGCTGTGAAGTCGATGGGCACGAGACAGGGATAGCCGTCTTCCAATGTGATTTCCTCGGCAACGCCATCGACGATCACATTGGTCAGGTTATCAAAGTCGGCAGCTTCCTTAAAATAATATAAGGTGTTCGGGTTGCTGTTCTCCGTGATGGAGGCAGGGAGTGTGGTGGTGTCGAAGCTGACAGCCACGGCATTCTCAGGAACAGTGAACCCGCTTTCAGAAGCAGGCACGCCGACTTCCTTACCGTCAGAGGTCCAGTAACGAGTACCGTCAGCACGCAGGAACACCAGTGATCTGTTGTAAATCGCCCGATCGGTTCCATTGCCCACACCGAGATAGCAGTTGTCGGGGTTGTCGATGTTCGAGTTCGTCGATGACTTACTGTACGCGCGGAATCCATACTCGATGTTCTTCATCAGTTTCTCCGACTCGAACGAGAACTTCTGCGACTCACCAGGAGCAAGACGGATGTGATACTTCTCTGTCTGCACCCAGCCAACATAGGCGGTGTTCTGATAAGTCAGCGCCAGGCGGATATAGTCGTTGTAGGTCTCCTCTCCAGTGTTCGTCACTTTCACGGTTGTCGTATAATTATCCGCATACAGATAGCCCGTATTGTCGACTTTCTTGCCCAGGTTGTCAGTAACGAGTGTTCCTTTCAGTACGGGATTTTCAATGGCCTCAGTAGCTGTGGCTGCAAGTGTCAGGTTCGCAGCCAGCATGTTACGACCGTAGTAGTCGGTAGTTACCTTCAGTGTGTAGTTGCCCGGAGCGTCGAACTCAGCAGTCAGGTTGGTGTCAACGGTGCTGAGAACGGGGATTCTCACCAGCTTGTGCTGTAGCATGGTGTTTCCAGTGAAGAGATACAAGTCCTTGTACATCACATCGAATGTGTTGTTGGTCAGGCTCAGATGAATCTCCTGTGGAGCACCGCAGGGATTGTTCCTGTCAGCCTCGTCGATAGCCATTGAGTTCACAGAACAAGCGGGGACGAACGAGCAAACTGCCGTTCCGTCTACCACCACTGCCTTAACATAGGCGTTTGTCCCGTTGCAACGGTTGACAAGCCAGTCGGTAGAACCTTTGACACGGCTCACAGGAATCAGATAATAGGTTCCGTCAGGAATGGTAGTGAAGCTGACAGTATACTGAATGGTTCTGCTTGAGCCACTGCTGAAGGAGGCATTCTTAAACTCCTTCACGGTGTTCAGCATGTTGTAGTCGGTATCATAGAGTGCCACGGCATGGTCGAAATAAGCACTCTCTTTATTGTTGTTCGCCAGCGTAGCTACAACATTTGTAGTGGTAGAGGCCGTAGTAGAAGTGCTGACGGAGACGGAGTTGAGTGTCAGTGAGTAGTCTTGTGTGTCCTCTTCGATCACCTCGCTGGCTTGTCCCTTCGGCTGGATGCCGATGACGATAGCAGCCTTATTGTTATAGTAGCGGTTTCTGACATTCTTATAGGCATTGAGTGCCGACAGGCGGTAGAAGCCCTTGCAGTATCCCCACCATCCCCACTCGATGTGGAAGAAGTCGTCCTTGTCGTAGCCGTCGATGACGTAAGCGTGTCCGGCAGCATTGTTGACATTTGTCGCCGTGGAGAATCCGCTGTGGAGAACCGGACGGTGGTTGGCAACCTCATTGTAAAGCAGGTCGATGAGATCAAGATATGAATAGGTGGTCTTCATCAGGTCGATGTACGTTACCGACTCATCATAGTCGAAGTATTCCTTCATTGCGGCAGGTACTTTGGAGAGATAAGCCGTCGTTGCGGGATAGTTTGTCTGGATAGACTGAGAGACATATCTGACAAACTTGGCAACAGCTTCCTTCTGCTCATCCGTCTTTTCGTCAGTACCATGGTAAATGTCACAGATGTTGTCCCAGTCGAAAGTGGTAGCTTCAAGTGCACTCACTTCAACATTTCCCGTAGGTGTCGTGTAGCCGGGGATTGCCTTCGACTCTTCCGGCCAGTTGAGACATCCCATCGCCTCTGCCATGGCTACAGCGAGGCATCCTGCGGTACAGTTCTTACCATTATATACCGGTATCATCAGGTTGTGAGGACTTCCCTGCGACCAGTAGCGTGTGCAGAACGGTTCAACAAAGCTTCTCGGCTTTGCCATTGCCTTGCGGGCCCTCGCTGTTGCATCGTCGAGCAGTTCGCTGTCGTCAAGGTCACGGATCTCTGCCTCATATTGGTCAAGAAGTGCCTGCAGACCGTCGGGAATGTTCTCTGCATCGAAGGAGCCTTCATCGGCATAACCGAGAATCTCTTCAGCCCGGTCGTCTCCCGAGACGATGATGAAGCCTTTGTTTCCATCCAGATTGAAGATGTAATAAGGAGACTGGTCGACTGTGACGGCCGCGCTCTTGGCACGGATTGGAGCCTTCTCGCTAATCTGCGCTACAAAGTTCTGCTGCTTCAGGAAAGCAACAGCTTTCTGCCGCGCCTGCTGCCGCCCAACGGGAGCAGCCAGTACAACGCAAGAAAGGGCAAGCATTGTTACTAAAACAGATAATTTCTTCATATTATGTATACATTATTAATTATACTATTAAAATTCGGTCACAAATTTAATGATTTAATTTGAAACTACAAATTAATTCTCGTTTAATTCCCAACGACTTATCTAACATAATGCAACTTTTTTCCTTTGATAATCGTTAATTTTCTCAAAGAATAGCGTTTTTTCATACATATTTAGTACCTTTGCACCTGTTTTACCAACAGAACAAAAATTTATCTTTTTATTATATGTCCAACAAGAATACGGTTGTAGGTTCGAAAATTAAGGGAATCAGAGAATCAAAGAGTCTTTCAGTAGAAGAAATAGCGGAGAGAAGCGGTCTCTCTGTTGAACAGGTGAACAGCATCGAGAACGATGAGAATCTCCCGTCGCTGGGTCCGTTGATCAAGATTGCCAGAGCACTGGGTGTGCGTCTTGGGACTTTCCTCGACGACAGCGATGCACTGGGACCCGTCGTGTGCCGTGCCGAAGAGCACAACAACAGCATCAGCTTCTCTAACGATGCATCCGACGCACGCAAGAACATGGAGTATTTCTCTCTGGCTAAGGAGAAGGCCGGACGCCACATGGAGCCGTTCATCATCGACATCCAACCGTCTGAGGAGAAAGACTTCAAGTTGTCGGCTCACGAGGGCGAGGAGTTCATCTACGTACTCAGCGGTGAACTGGAGATTGAATACGGCAAGGAGAAATACCTGCTGAAGGAAGGCGACAGCATCTACTATGATTCCATCGTGAAGCATCACGTGCACGGCGTAGCCGGAAAAGCTGCGAGAATCCTGGCACTGGTGTACATTCCTTTCTAAGGGAAACTACAAAGAGAAGATTATTAACGAGCTAAGAAATGGAAAGAGATAAACTGAAAATGGAGGGCGCTGCCGTTCCGCCTCTGGCCGTCGTGAAGGGCGGACAGTTGTCGGAGCGTACGCTGGGCGGCTGGCTCGAATACTGGGCAGAGAAGACTCCCGATAAAGAGTACATCGTCTACAGCGACCGCGACCTGCGCTTCACATGGAGCAAGTTCAACGAGCGCGTGGACAACCTGGCGAAGGGACTCATTGCCATCGGCGTAAGGAAAGGGTCGAACGTGGGTATCTGGGCAACCAATGTACCCGACTGGCTCACCTTCCTCTATGCCACGGCAAAGATCGGCGCCGTGCTCGTCACGGTGAACACCAACTATAAGCAGTCGGAACTGGAGTATCTCTGCGAGAACTCCGACATGCACACGCTCTGCATCACCGACGGTACATGGGAGTGCGACTATGTGGACATGACCTACAAGATGCTGCCCGAGCTGCGGTCTGCCGAGCGCGGACACCTCTGCAGCAAGCGCTTCCCCTACATGAAGAACGTGGTGTACATCGGCATGGAGAAATACCGCGGTATGTACAACACGGCTGAGCTGCTCCTCCTCGGACAGAACATCGAGGACGACACGCTCAACAGCATGAAGAAGAACGTCAACTGCCACGACGTGGTGAACATGCAGTACACATCGGGCACCACGGGATTCCCCAAGGGAGTGATGCTCACACATTATAATATCTCTAACGACGGCTTCTTCACCGGCGAGAACATGGGATTCACACAGGACGACAAACTCTGTGTCTGTGTGCCGCTGTTCCACTGCTTCGGCGTGGTACTCGCCACGATGAACTGCCTTACCCACGGCTGTACGCAGGTGATGGTGGAGAAGTTCGACCCGCTGGTGGTGCTCGCCTCCATCCACAGGGAACGGTGCACGGCGGTCTATGGCGTGCCGACCATGTTCATTGCCGAGCTCAACCATCCCATGTTCGACATGTTCGACATGAGTTGCCTGCGCACAGGCATCATGGCTGGAAGCCTCTGTCCTGTGGAACTGATGAAGCAGGTAAGCGACAAGATGTTCATGACCATCACCAGCGTCTACGGTCTCACGGAGTCGTCGCCGGGCATGACGCAGAGTTGTCTCACCGACACCTTCGAGCAGCGTTGCACGACGGTGGGACGCGACTTCCCGTTTGTCGAGGTGAAGGTGATCGATCCCGAGACGGGCGAGGAATGTCCTGTCGGCGTACAGGGTGAGATGTGCTGCCGGGGATTCAACGTGATGAAAGGCTACTACAAGAACCCCGAGGCCACCGCTGAGGTCATCGACAAGAACGGATTCCTGCATAGCGGCGACCTGGGCGTGATGGACGAGGAGGGATACTACCGCATCACTGGCCGCATCAAGGACATGATCATCCGTGGCGGTGAGAATGTCTACCCGCGCGAGATCGAGGAGTTCCTCTACCACATGCCGGGCATCAAGGATGTGCAGGTGGCTGCCGTGCCGTCGAAGAAGTATGGCGAACAGGTGGGTGCTTTCATCATCCTGCAGGAGGGTGCGA
>Ga0247611_10009789_pt1 | contig 11425 bp, 14 predicted proteins | sample 177DNAGHGhighgp2_FD_192422 | JGI IMG/M metagenome (GOLD analysis project Ga0247611, IMG submission 192422) | Sheep rumen microbial communities from Palmerston North, Manawatu-Wanganui, New Zealand - 1770 DNA GHGhigh gp2 | ecosystem: Host-associated > Mammals > Digestive system > Stomach > Rumen... | reverse complement strand
AAGATGTAATAACATAAATGTATGTGGTGTTACAGTTACTAATACCCCATCTTGGAATTTACATCCATATTTTTCTAATAATATTCGTTTCATAGATATGAAGATTATAAATCCAAAGATTAGTCCAAACACAGATGGTTGTGATCCTGAATCATGTGACAACGTTGATATTATTGGTGTTCACTTCTCTGTAGGTGATGACTGTATTGCCGTTAAGAGCGGTAAGATTTATATGGGAAAGAAGTATAAGAAACCAAGTTCTAACTTTAATATTAGAAACTGTTCTATGAATTATGGTCATGGAGCTATTGTCTTAGGTAGTGAAATGGCTGGTGGTATCAAAGATTTCATGATTAGTAAGTGTTTATTCAATGAAACAGACAGAGGCCTTCGTATTAAGACTCGTCGTGGTCGTGGTAAAGATGCGATCATTGATGGTATAACATTTGATAATATAAAGATGAATAAAGTTTTAACTCCACTTGTCATCAATATGTTCTATTATTGTGATCCTGATGGTAAAACTGAATATGTATGGAGCAAGGAAAAGCTTGCTGTAGATGATCGTACTCCATATCTTGGTAAATTTGTATTCAAAAACATGGTTTGTGATAATGTAAATGTTGCTGCTGGTGCATTCTATGGTTTGCCAGAAATGCCTATTGAATCAATTGAACTTGATAATATTAAGTTCACATATGATCCATATGCTAAAGAAGGTGTTGCTGCTATGATGACTGGTTGCAACCCAATGGTTAATAGAGGATTCATATTCAATAATGTCAAACATGTTAAGATGCACAATGTATCTCTTCCTGATTTTGTTAAAGATGATATTGAAAAATTGAATGTAGAAACATTTGAAAGAAATTAAAAAATGCCTCTTTATGAGGCTTTTTTTATGGCTTTTTTAAGATTTGCTTTATACCTAATTTTCTTGAATGGCAATAAAAATTGGTTTATAATAGTATTGGCATTTGCCGGAAAGAGGTGTCTATATATGAAGATTGCATTAGGTTGTGATCATGGTGGACTTGATTTGAAAAATAAGATTATTGAATTTTTAAAATCTGAAGGACATGAAATTATTGATGAAGGAACATATACTTATGATTCTTGTGACTATCCTATTTATGCTAGAAAAGCTGCTAAGGATGTTGCAGAAGGTAGAGCAGATAGAGGAATTGTTTGCTGCTCAACAGGTATAGGTGTTTCTATTGTTGCCAATAAGGTTAAAGGTATTCGTTGTGCACTTGTAACTGATGTTACATCAGCAAGATTAACAAGAGAACACAATAACACTAACGTTTTAGCCCTAGGTCAAAAAAACGTTTCCTTTGATAGAGGACTTGAAATTGTTAAGATTTGGCTTGATACACCTTTCTCAAATGCAGAAAGACATGTTAGAAGAATTAACATGATTGAGGAGGATTAATTGAGATGGCTAAATTAGTTGTAGTTGATCATCCTTTAATCAAACACAAATTAACTAACATAAGAAAAAAGGCAACGAACACAAAAGATTTTTATGCGAATGTTCAAGAAATCGGTAGTTTAATGGCTTATGAAATTGCTCGTGATTTCCCATTACGTGATATTGAAATTGAAACACCAATTTGTAAGACTGTACAAAAGGAATTAGCAAAGAAGATTGTAATTATTCCAATTCTTCGTGCTGGTCTTGGTATGGTTGATGGTATTAGAGATATGATCCCTAGTGCTAAGGTTGGATTCATAGGTTTATATCGTGATGAAGAAACTTTAAAGCCACATTACTACTATGCTAAGTTCCCAAAAGAAGTTGCTGACTGTATTGTTCTTTTGGTTGACCCTATGCTTGCTACTGGTGGATCTGCTATTGCTGCATGCGACAAGTTAAAAGAAGTCGGATGCAAAAACATTAAATATGTTGGTTTAGTAGCCGCTCCTGAAGGAATTGCAGCATTACAAAAAGCCCATCCTGATGTTGATATTTATACTGCATCTGTTGATGAGAAATTAAATGAGTCTGGTTATATTGTACCAGGACTTGGAGATTGTGGAGATAGATTATTTGGAACAAAATAATAACAATCAGGAAGAAAAAGATAAACTAGAATCTAAGGATAAGAAGTCAAAAATCATTAAGTATTCTGAGTACGCTCAAATTTATGCTGTTGTTACTCAAGGATTCTTAATGATGATTGTTGTCGCTGGAATCGGTTATCTTATTGGACATTACGCTATCGGTCAGGATACATGGGCAGCTATTCTGGCAGTAATTGGTGGACTTGTAGGACTATTTATCTTTATAAGTCTATTATTCAAACTTAAAATAGGTGGTGATAAAAATGGAAAATCAAAATGATTTACATAAGATTGGCATTTTTGTCGCACCAATGACACTTGTTTTAGGAATTATTATCGCACTAATTTTTCAGTTTAGTTTAACTAAATTGAATAATATTAACCAAATATGGATGGTTAGTATGTTTCTGGGTTTATTTACTGGATTAATGAATTTTAGTTTCTTACTACGTGGAAGTCGTCCATCTTATACCGACTCCTATACTGGTAAGAATAACTTGATGAAAAGAAGTATGCTTTATTTCTTTTTTAGAATCATCACATTTGGTGCTATTTTCTCAATTGTGGCAATGAATCAATTCACAAAAGAGAATCCATCATTTAATTTGATTCCAACTGCTATAGGTTACTTTTTACATCTAGTTATATTCCTAGTTGTGTATATAATCTTTAATCTAAGAAGAAAGAAGGAAAACAATTAATGACTCTCTTACTTTCTGGTATTGGAGATCAAATGCTTTCCCTTTTCATAATATTTGTATTTTTAGTAATACTTTTATTAGTTGTTGGCCACAAGATTAAAAAGGTAGATCCTTTAAAGGATGTTCCTGTATGGTTAATTCCGTGGATTAGTCTTGTTGAATTGATTAATAATTTTACTAAATCAAATATTGGAAAACGTTGGAAACGTTACGCTCCAATCTTTTTGACATTCGGAATTACTATTTTGTTACAAAATATTGCTTCCGTATTTGGGCTAGTTAACCCAACATCTTATATGATTACAAACGCTGGATTAGCGATTATTGCATTCTTTGTTATTCAAATTACAGGTATTCGTTCACTTGGATTTAAAGGATATCTTAAGAGCTTTGTAGGACCTGTCCCTTGGCTTGCTTGGCTATTTATTCCAATGAATATCGTATCTGAATTTGCATTACCATTAAGTTTAACATTACGTTTAACTGGTAATATTATTGCAGGTAATGTAATTTCTATGCTTATTAAGAGCTTTAAACCATGGACAATCGTGGTTATGCCATTTATTAATGTTTATTTTGACTTAATGAGTGGTGTTATTCAAACACTCGTGTTTGTAATTTTAACAATTATTTTCACTTCTATGAAGATAGATGATAGTGAAAAAATAACTGATGAAAATTAATTTAAAGGAGATAATTTAAAATGACAGTTTTATCACAAGTATTAACACAAATTTTATCAATTTTAGTCATTCTTGAAGGAATGGGTCCTATCGGTGCTGGTATCGCTGTATTTACAGGTGTAGGTTCAGGTATCGGTGAAGGTATGACTGCTGCAAAGGCTGTTGAAGCAGTAGGTAGACAACCAGAAGCTTCAGGTAAAATCACTGTTACTATGCTTATCGGTCAAGCCGTAGCTGAAACTACTGGTTTATACGGTTTAATCATTGCCATTCTTTGTTACAATAAGTAATAAATACACTTTAAGTAATATAGAGGAGGCATGACTATTATGATTTTAGGAATTGATTCTACATTAGCTGAAATCGGTAAATTCGTAAATAGTTGCCTTGCTATGCTAGGAATGGATTTTGGTGCAATTACTGGCTCAGATTGGGCTACTTGGGGCTTAGATTTTGCATTCCAAATTGTTGCAACCATTATCCTATTCTTACTTGTTCGTTTCAAATTATGGAAGCCTATTACTAATATGCTAGAAGCTCGTAAGGCTAAGATTGATTCTGAACTTAACGAAGCAGAAAAAGCTAATGCTGATGCTCAATCTTTAAAGCATGAGCTTGAAAAGCAATTAGCTGATGCACAAGAAGAAGTTAAGCGCATTATTAAGAGCGCCGAAATGGATGGAAACGCTCGTAAAGAGGAAATTATAGACGAGGCTAAAGCCGAAGCTAAGAGAAGACTTGAAAATAACGAAGCAGAAATTGCTAAAGAAATTTCAAGCAAACAACAAGAAATTAAGAACACAATTGTTTCTGTAGCATTTGAAGCAGCTTCAAAGATTCTTGAACATGAAGTTGACAAAGACAAGTATTTAGAGCTTGTTAATCAAATTATTGTGGGGGCTAATATCAAATGATAGCTGGAGAATATGCAAAAGCTATCTTTGATCTTGCACTTGAAGGCAATAGAGAAGAGCTTATTAATGATAACTTTAATCTATTTGTTAAATTGCTACACGAAAATCCTGATTATTTAAAGGTATTAACTTACCCTAGAATAAGTGATCAAGAGAAAAAAGACAATATAAGAAATACTCTAAAAGGCTTTGAAGATATTTTCATTGATTTTTTATTTGTCTTAATTGACCATAAACGTATGTCAAATATTTTTGATATCGCTTATGCATATGAAAAATTAATTGAAATTGATAATGATGTTGTATCAGTTGATGTTTATAGTGCACAAAAGCTTACTATTAAGCAAATTCAAGTTGTACAACAAAGTTTAGTCAATCGCTTAAATGCACAAAGAGTTGTAATTAATAATATAGTAGATCCTACACTAATTGGTGGTATTAAGGCAGTTTATCGTGGTAAGACAATTGACTTATCTGTAAATGCCAAATTATCAGCAATTAAGAAGAGTCTATAAAGAAAGGATAAATAATATGAGTAATATCAATTTATCAGAAATCTCAAGCTTGATTAAGAAACAAATCGAAGCATATAAAGATGAAATTAAAACTGAGACAATTGGTACTGTCGTTTCTGTAGGTGATGGTATTGCAATCATCCATGGTCTAGACAATGCAATGTCAGGTGAATTATTAATTTTCCCTAATGATGTTTACGGTATGGTTCAAAATCTTGAAACTGACAATGTTGGTGCTATCTTACTTGGTGATTCAAACAAGGTTAAGGAAGGCGACATTGTTAAGTGTACTGGTAAGATTTTACAAATTCCTGTTGGTGAAAACTTCATCGGTCGTGTAATTGATCCACTAGGTTTACCACTTGATGGTAATGGTCCTATTGAAGCTAAAGATTACCGTCCTATTGAAAAGAAGGCAACAGGCGTTATGGATAGATCAAGTGTTAATACACCATTACAAACAGGTATTAAAGCACTTGACGCACTAGTTCCAATTGGTCGTGGTCAACGTGAACTTATCATTGGTGACAGACAAACTGGTAAAACAAGTATCGCAATCGATACAATTATTAACCAAAAAGGTAAAGATGTAATTTGTGTATACGTTGCTATTGGTCAAAAGCAATCAACTGTTTCAAATGTTTATGAAACATTAAAGCAACATGGTGCTATGGACTATACAATCATCGTATCTGCAACTGCATCTAATCCGGCTCCAGTATTATACCTAGCTCCATACTCAGGTGTAACAATGGCTGAATACTTTATGTTTCAAGGAAAAGACTGTTTAATCGTTTATGATGATTTGTCAAAGCATGCGGTAGCTTATCGTGAGCTTTCCTTACTATTACATAGACCACCAGGTAGAGAAGCTTACCCAGGTGACGTATTCTATTTACATAGCCGTTTACTTGAACGTGCAGCTAAATTATCAAGCGATTTAGGTGGTGGTTCAATTACTGCATTACCTATCATTGAAACTCAAGCAGGTGACATTTCTGCATACATTCCAACTAACGTTATTTCTATTACAGATGGTCAAATTTTCTTACAATCTGACTCATTCTATAAAGGTATTAGACCAGCTATCAATGCAGGTTTATCAGTATCTCGTGTAGGTGGAGCTGCTCAAACTAAGGCTATTAAGAAAGTCTCTGGTACACTACGTCTTGACTTAGCAAGTTATCGTGAACTTGAATCATTTGCACAATTTGGTTCAGATCTTGATGCTTCAACTCGTGCTAGACTTGATCGTGGTGAAAGAACAGTTGAAATCTTAAAGCAAGGTTTACATGAAACTATTCCATTTGAAAAAGAAACTATTATTCTTTATTCACTAGTTCATGGTTATCTTGATACAATCGAAACAAAGGATATCCGTCGTTTCGAACAAGAATTATATAGAGATCTTGATGTAACTGAAGCCGGTAAGAATATTGTTAAAGAAATTTCAGAAACTAAAGCTTTACCAAGCAATCTAGATTCTTTAAACAATTATATTACTGAATTTAAGAAGAGATTCATTTAATAGGAGGTTTTTATGGCAGACTCTTTAAGAGAAGTAAAAACCCGTATTGAATCAACAAAGAATACTGCTCAAATTACAAAAGCTATGTATATGGTCAGCCAATCTAAAGTTAAGAGAAGCGAAAAGACATATACAGAATATCAATCATTTATGGATAACATTAGATCTATTGTTAAATCAGTAGTAGTTAAAGCAAGCGATGATTATAAGCATCCTTTAATGCAAGACAGAGAAATTAATAAGATTGGTTATTTATTAATCACTTCTGATAAAGGTCTTGCAGGTGCTTACAATGCTAACGTATTTAAGACTCTTGAAAATGATATTAAGAAAAATAATATTTCTCCTGATAACATTATCGTTAGCGCTGTAGGTAAAAAAGGTTATTCATATATCACAAAGAAAAAATACAATACTTTAAATGAAGGTCCTGTACTTGTTCGTGATGATGTAATGTTTGGTGATATCGTGCCTTTGACTGAAAATCTAGTTAAAGCTTATCTAAATCATAAGATTGATACGCTTGTTATTATTTATAATCACTTTGTTAACACATTAACTCAAGAAACAACTTGGTTACCATTACTTCCAATTAAAGAAGTTGGTGGAGAAGCTAATGGAGTTGATTATGAATTTGAATCTGGTATTGAGACAACACTTGATAGATTATTACCTCAATATATTGAAGATATGATTTATGGTGTTATTCTTGATGCTAAGACTTGCGAACATTGTTCTAGAATGAACTCAATGCGTAACGCAACAGATAACGCAGAAGACGTTATTGGAAAATTGCAATTATTATATAATAGAGCTCGTCAAAATGTTATTACTAATGAGTTAATTGACATTATTGGTGGAGCTAATGCGATAGGAGGAAAATAACATGGACGGAAGAATAGTCGAAGTTAAAGGACCAGTTGTTGACGTTAAGTTTGAAGAAAACTTACCTGAAATTAACGAAGCTTTAACAGTAAACATTCCAGCTGAACAAAACAATGGTGTTGAAATTAATTTAACACTTGAAGTTGAACTTCATGTTGGTAATGGTACAGTTCGTTGTATCGCTATGGATTCTACAGACGGTTTGGTTCGTGGAATGAAAGTATGCGCTACAGGCAGTCCTATCACTGTTCCAGTAGGAAACGAAACACTTGGACGTATGTTCAATGTTTTAGGTAATCCAATTGATAGAGGAGCAAGCCTTGAAGGTGTTTCAAGACTTCCAATTCATAGACCAGCTCCAAAACTTGAAGAATTATCAAATAAAGTTGAAATTCTTGAAACAGGTATCAAGGTTATCGACTTATTAGCACCTTATATCAAAGGTGGTAAAGTCGGTTTATTCGGTGGTGCCGGTGTTGGTAAAACAGTATTAATTCAAGAGTTAATTCACAACGTTGCTGAACAACATGGTGGTATTTCAGTATTCACTGGTGTTGGTGAGCGTACTCGTGAAGGTAACGACTTATATGGTGAAATGAAAGAGAGTGGCGTTATTAATAAAACTGCCATGGTCTTTGGTCAAATGAATGAACCACCTGGTGCTCGTATGAGAGTAGCTCTAAGTGGTTTAACAATGGCTGAACATTTTAGAGATGCTGAACACCAAGATGTATTGTTATTCATTGACAATATTTTCCGTTTCACACAAGCAGGTTCTGAAGTTTCAGCATTACTTGGTCGTGTACCAAGTGCCGTTGGTTATCAACCAACACTTGCAACTGAAATGGGTAAGTTACAAGAGCGTATCACTTCAACTCGTGATGGATCTATTACATCAATTCAAGCTGTATATGTACCAGCTGATGACTATACAGACCCAGCTCCTGCAACAACATTCGCCCATCTAGATGCAACTACAAACTTATCTCGTAAGTTAACAGAGGAAGGTATTTACCCAGCTGTTGACCCACTAGCATCTACTTCACGTGCATTAGCACCTGAAATTGTAGGTAGTGAGCATTATGAGGTTGCTCGCCGTGTTCAACAATTAATCCAAAGATACAATGAATTACTTGATATCATTGCAATCCTTGGTATGGATGAACTTGGTGAAGAAGATAAGCTTGTTGTTAAACGTGCTAGACGTGCTAAATTATTCTTATCTCAAAATATGTTCATTGGTGCATCATTCACAGGAATCCCAGGAGCATTCGTTCCTGTAAAAGAAACAATTCGTGGATTCAAAGAAATCTTGGAAGGTAAGTGCGACGATATGCCAGAAGAAGCATTCCGCTTAGTTGGTACTATTGATGACGCTCGTGAGAAAGCCAAGAAGATTCTTGAAAGTGAAAAGTAATGAATATAGTAGTTTCAACACACCAAGGACAATTGCTTAATGACGATGTAGATTACATTGTTTGCAAAAATGAGGGTGGCGAATTTGCCATCATGAAGGACCATATTCCTACTGTTTCTGTAATTGGACATGGATACCTTAAACTCGTTTTAGGTAAACAAGATTTATTCGTTGCGGTAAATAACGGTATCTTAGAGTTTAAAGAAAATAAAGTCACTTTAATTGCTCAAGACGCGTTCATTGGACGTGACAAAGATAACGTTAAAGCCAATCTTGATAAGATTATTAAACAAAGACTTGAGGCTAACCGTGCTTCTTCAGTTGACTTTACTGAAAAAGAACGCGATCTTATTGATAACATCAAAAAGAGCGGAGCTGGAAAGTTATAAAAAAATAGGAATTGATTTTGCGTCAATTCCTTTTTTTAGTTATTAAAATTTTGTCTTTTGAATTCCGTGATAAATATTGTCTAGTTTAAATATAGCTTTACCCCTTGTGACATTTTCAAAAAGAACTTGAAATTTAGACAATAAATCAAGTGGTATACCTACTCTAATATCTACTGATTCACCAAATCTTTGACTTAAAACATCGAATTTATTTAATTCATCACTTAAAAGGCTGTAACTTGGGTAATCCATAGAAAGAAGAACCTTTTGTAATTCAACAATTTCAAAAAGAGTGGTGTGATTAATGGCCTCAATAACAGAATTTGAATAAGCTCTTACTAGTCCCCCTGCTCCAAGTAAAATTCCACCAAAGTATCTTGTTGTAATTGCAAGTATATTGGTTAATTCATTCTTTTGAAGAACGTTTAGCATAGGTGCACCAGCAGTTTTGCTAGGCTCCCCATCATCACTACATTTAGATATGCTTGCGTCTTGACCAATTATATATGCATAGCAGTTGTGAGTTGCATCGTAATATTTCTTTCTTGTATTTGCAAGAATTTCATTAACTTCTTCTAAATTTTTAACAGGAAAAAGAGTAGTAATAAAACGAGATTTATCGATAACAATTTCATAACTTGAAATTTCATTAATAGTTTTCATAAAAATCACCAAAAGTATTATAACATATTTTCCTAATTGATTTTTATTTATAATTTATGTAGACTAATTATATGTTTGTTATACATTTAGCTAAATGTGTATAATTATCTTTAGCTTTTAGTTAAGATATATTTACAAAATAGGTAAATATTGATAAAAATAGAAATAAATGGTATAATTTTTTGTAAAAGAGAGTGATTATATGAAAAGAATCGTTGCAACAACTTCAACAGGTTGTTTAGATTATTATAAACATGAATATGATATTCGTACTGTAAGAATCAAAATTGACATGGGAGATCATGTATTTAAAGATGATGGTACTGAAATTACTGCCACTGATTTCTATGCTGCCCTTGAAGCTGATAAGAAACTTGTACCAAAGACAAGTCAACCTTCTTTAGGTGAACTTATTAATTTCTTTGAAGGATTAGCTGATGAAGGATATGAGGAAGCAATTGTTACAACAATTTCTTCAAAATTGTCAGGTACATACAATGGTATATGCCAAGTTGCTGAAATGTTAAAGGATCGTATTAATATTATTCCTTTTGACACAAAGACAGTTTGCTTCAACGAAGGATATTTCGCATTAACTGCAGCCAAGATGATTAGTGAGAATGCTACTACAGAAGATATAATTGCTCGTTTAAATTATTTACAAACTCATGTAACAATTCTATTTGCGGTTGACTCGTTAGAATTCCTTGTTAAAAATGGACGTTTAAGCGGAGCTGCTGGTTTACTTGGAAAATATTTAAAGATTAAGCCATTATTAAAGGTTGAACCAGATGGCTCAATTCAAGCTGTTGAAAAAATTCGTACAACAAAGAAAGCATTAGAGCGTGTCGGTGAATATTTAAAAGAATATACACAAGGTCATGAATATGAAGCCTTTATTTGTTATACAGGTGGAGAATTAAAAGATTATTTTAAAGAAGTATTAAAAGAAGAATTTGGTATTGAAAACCTAGCTGAACATCCATGTTCGCCAGTTGTAGGTTGCCATGTAGGACCAGGTGCTATTGGTCTTGGTATTTTCTTAAAAGACTAGGGAAAGGTTTTAACCTTTCCTTTTTTTCTTAAAGGAGGCATTATGAGTTATTTAGATAGTGCAATTAAGCTTATTGAAAAACTAAATAAAAATAACTTTGAAGCCTATATCGTCGGTGGTTATGTAAGAGATTTTGTACTTAAAAATAATCCTAATGATATTGATATTACTACAAGTGCTTTACCAAGTGACATTTTAAAATTGTTTGATAAAGTGATACCTACAGGAATTAATTTTGAAGGAGTGACTGTTATATTAGATGGTTACTCATTTGAAGTGACTACTTTTAGAAAAGATATTGCTTATTATGATCATCGTCATCCTGAAGTAGCATACGCATCTAGCTTATCTGAAGATTTATCACGTCGTGATTTCACTATTAATGCGATGTGCTTAGATAAGGACTTAAATTTAATAGATATTTTTGATGGTGTTAATGATTTAAATAATAAAATTATTAGAGCGGTAGGAGATCCTAAACTTAGATTTTATGAAGATGCACTAAGAATTCTTAGAGCTTTCTATTTTTCAGCTAAGCTTGGATTTGATATCGATGATGCAACTTTAAGGGGAATAGAAGATAATTCTAAATATTTAGAATGTGTATCT
>Ga0247611_10009788_pt1 | contig 11425 bp, 11 predicted proteins | sample 177DNAGHGhighgp2_FD_192422 | JGI IMG/M metagenome (GOLD analysis project Ga0247611, IMG submission 192422) | Sheep rumen microbial communities from Palmerston North, Manawatu-Wanganui, New Zealand - 1770 DNA GHGhigh gp2 | ecosystem: Host-associated > Mammals > Digestive system > Stomach > Rumen... | reverse complement strand
GGATCGATCATAAATGATACATATTGTGATGTATCACCTGTTTGTGTGTCGATTCCAGTAACAACACCCAGATCTTTGGTTGGCGTTATGAATCGATAGTTGGCCCATACATCTTTCTCAGAATCATATTTACCCATAGCGATCGGAAACATATCATCACCTATTCGAACAGATGCTTCGCTTAGACCAAGCATTACAATAAATGAATTTATCATCATTTTAACACGTTGGATATACGAATACCAATCCGAATCAAAAGCATAGAACGGTTGTTGTACTGCGAATGATGTCTTTAAAGCTGTTCTGAGCATGTTCACATCAGCACCGACACTTTTAAATATTCCCGATAACTTGTCGAGTAGTTGTCCATTACCTTCATCCTCAACATTAGAATCAACCCATAAACCATCCTCATTCTGTTGCATCTGGAAGTCTTTCTTATTTATAGAACTATTGGAATCTTCCATCAATTTTTTATACTTGTCAAAATTTGCTTCACTGAGATCGGCTTTTTGAGATGATATATATCTACTGTTTTTGCCTTCCGTATTTGTTGCATTGATATAATCACCATAGTTATTAATGGCCGAAGCATATTGAATCATATTTCTGATACCAGACAGAATACCATTCATACCACCTGTGAAAACAGCACGACCGATAACAAAGTTTGCAACCTGTCCGTTTTCAAGAATATTCTCAAGATAGAAATCACCAACAGGTCCCGGTGAATCACCTTTAGAACTCATCAAACGCATATCACAAAGATGCGTTAATTGATGTGGTGCTCCGAACAGACGTGGTGAATATGTATTGAGTAATGGTGATGATTGAAACAGTCCATCACTGCTACCATCTAACTCGGCACCAAGGCTTGGTATATAATATGAAGCAGTTGTTGTGGTTGTTGTTGGTTCATTATTATCATTACCACCGATAGCACCCAATAAACCATTGACCAACTTTCCAGCAGGTGTTGCACTGATTACATCAGCCGCTAAATTAACCACTGTCGCTGCAGCAGCACCGGCTAATTCACCCGCAGTTCCTACCGGATTTTCTGTGAAATCTTGTGCTAACTCACCAGCGTTTCCGATGATATTAACCGTTGAATCATATATATTTTGCAGATGTTCCGAGGTTCTATCAATGATGTTAGAATCGTTATTTTCATTTTCAATAGCTCGCCTAACATCACTATCAGATTTCTTTATAGCATTCTCTATCGTATCCATATAAATACTCCTTTCTGTATTATAGATTATCGAGCGGTTTTTACTAAAAAATACATATTTGAATATGTATATATTTTATGTGCATAAAGGGAAAATATATACAGAAATTATATATTTTAATATGTATATATTTCATGTGTATAAAGGAGACTTTATGCGAAAATAAATTTATTTAACAGGAGGAAATTGTTTATGTCGACTACAACAATGATCTCCTTGGTTGGTACAGCTATAGCGAGTGTGGCCACACTTGTTTATGCTGTATATAAGAAGACCGAGGAGAATCGCGAACTCCGTGAGGAAAATATCCGCATGGAAGAGCGTTCACATTATGTGGATGACGATGATTATGTCGTTCACAAATCTAAGAAGAAGAAAAAGAAAAAGCACAAGCGTGAAGATGTTCACTGGGAATATGATCCCCATATTGGAGAATGGGTCATAGTTGATGGAAGATTTGAAAGCGATTATGAATTCGATGATCCATATGACGATGATAATGTTATACCGTTAAACTGTCGGGTTGAAGAGTATTATCAGCCACCACAGAGACAGTATTATCCACCTGCTCCAAGAGAGTATGCTCCAACACCAAACCGTCAGAGATATTTTGACCCGTATGATCCATATGTGAATGGAGACCCCAATAGATATTTCAGTCAGAATCCATATAACCAGAGAAGATATCCAGAATATCAGACTCCGTATGGTTATGGATATGGCCAGAATAATTCCGGTTATGGTTGGGGCGATGATATGCCGTATTTCAGAAATCCTAACCAGAATTATGTTTATCCGCAAGGTGGTTATTGTCCAGCAGCATATGCATACAGTCAGGTATTATAAATAAATAATTGTTGAAAGGAAACATCTTATGTACAATAAGAATACGTATCGTTGTTTATGTGGTCCTTAGGAAATCCAGCCACATGACATAAATCAAATAATATAAAAAGGAGGAAAATACAATGAGTGACACAACAAATTATTTCGGTGGCTATAGCGATAGACGCGATGATGTAAACATTGATCGCATCTTCGATAACATCGAAAGAGGCGTTAATGGTGTGAATCGTGTAGTTGATGCTGTTCGTAGACCTTATGAGGATTCGAGACGCAACAACAATTATCCGAGCTACGATGCATACGGTAATCCTGTATCTCCGTATGGTGCACCACCGGCTTATGATGCACCTCAGTATGTGGGTTATGGTTGGGGAGACGCTCCGTATGGTTCTTACCAGAACAGCTATCTCTATTCACAGGCACCTACTAATGAGGGTTATCCCGGAATCTATAATGTCAACTATGGTTTGACGAGGAGGTAAACAATGGATTTTCTGACCTATTGCAAAAAGGTTGCGACAAATGATCATGTCGTAATAACCGATGATCGTAATGTTCCGGAACAGTACGAACAGGTTACAAACGTAACCATCAGCATTCTCAAGCCTAAGATGAGTCGTCTTGATAAAATCGAGATTCCGTTCATCACGGCTAAACTCAATTCATACGAAACAATCACCGACGTAATCGAAGAGAAACTCAATGGAGATGATGTACCTGATGGTATACTCAATACTCTTTCAGATGGTCTCTACGGTAAGTCATTCAACGATCTTACAATTGATGAACAGTCAATAATAAAGGTCGTTGGAATCTACCTCATAATATCAATATAAATAAAGGAGGAACTCAAACATGAGTAACACGAAATGCGGCCAGGAGCCCCTTAAGATCGATCTCTACACACCGTCTCAGGATGACGTAACAAGATATCTTCAGAACAATGTTCTCGGTATCAAGATCGTAACTGACTTCGAAAGATGGGAAGGCGTCGGCGGTAACGCATACATCAGAATGCGTCTCGCTATCAATGCTAAGGACATCGCAACAGACACAACAACCGGCGGAGAGGATCTCGTATCCAGACTTCTCCGTGAGGACGGTTCTCCGTATCTCTTCAAGAAGGATGTACTCGATGCACTCGAGCCATTCATGTTCCCTAAGAATCTTCCCAACATTCTCTCGATGCCTGACGTTCTTGAGGAACTCTCCAAGAAGGGTATCCACGGCCAGAATCTCGAGAAGCTTCTTCGCTACTACAAGCCTCAGTTCTCTAAGGACCCTGCAACCGGTGACTGGTTCTGCATCTATCTCCGTCCCGAGAGAATTCTCGAGGATATGTACAAGGATCCCACAACCAACAAGGTGGCTGGTGAATTCCAGATCATCAATGTTAAGGGTGGCTATGTACACGGCGATGGTTACAAGGATCCTGTATCTTGGAACTGCATCGTTGATAACAGAAAGGGTGCAATCGCTGCCGGCGTTTACGATGTAAGCATCGACTCTATCTTCAACAATATTGTCTAATCGGCATTGAGTTCATATGGGTCGGGAGAAATCCCGACCCTATAACTCATTTGTTTGGAGGTGAAATTATGCGTGTTTTAGCAGAATCAGATATGATGGAATTGGTCAGAGATTATCTTTGGTCCGATTCAATAAGACCACTGACTGTAGGTGGTATTGTAGGTACACAGATATTTCAGCATGTCATCGATGCTGTTATGGAATATACAACATATGACAAAATAAGAATCATCGAAGGTATTCAGGATATCATCGGTCTTCATAAAGAGATACCATTAAACAATCACAATTTCTATGCTGAGTTGTTTGTAAATGATCTTATAACTGTTCCTCGTGACACATCAACCATCGAAGGTTTTCTTAAGAAGGATGATGGGATCAGATATAAACCACTATTGAAGACTGTCTTCAAAGCGGATGTAATCATTATAAACGACACACAGCTGATACCATCATGGTATCTCAATCCTATACTTGAAAATTCGCATACAAAGATAATTTGCATAGTGGATCCGTTGGATATGTACTCGGAATCATATTTCGATGTTCCAACAATCATAGATACACTGCACAAATTGCCTGCGTTGATGATTCAAGCAAGATCATTATATGGTATCGAATCACGTGCTATTGAGAAGAAAGTTTTTTCGGTTCTGGACAAACAGAAGATATCAAAACGTTCAATCGGACGTTTGGATGATGCTCAGTATGTAACTAATGACGTCAAACTGTTTGAAGAAGTTCAGCAAAAGCAAATCGATCAGAAGTTCAAAAAGAATCAGAAACTCATGATTCTTGCGGACACACACGTCATTCGTTCCGCTATAATTAATGAAGCACCTGTACAACATGAACCTGCATTGACACGTTTCTCGATGGTACAAATAGATCAGGCTTCTGATAGTATGTTGTACTACAGAATGAGAGTATATTCATCTCGTTCATATATCTATGGCAGACCCACGTACAATGCTGAAAGTAACGAAGGTAATATGCATGTAATACCGGCGAACATATTGACACCGATGTTAGCGGGATATCATCGTTACAAGCACATTATATATGTACCATCTTCTAAGACATTGACAAAGCGTGAAGCTTATACAATGCTTAAGAGCACAAATCGTTTGACGATTGCTGAATAAATAATTGGTAGGGAAGTGATGAAATTGTTTCGGTTGGAAATTAGTTCGAACTAAGAAATTATATGAGGAAGATATCAAAGTATACAAGACTACTGTAAAGGATATATTTGATTTGACAAATATCCTATCGGAGAATTTTGTTATCGCATTCAAAAATAGACCTGGAGAACTCGACATCGTTACGATTATCAAAGGTCAGATTGAGAGTCTTGGTGCATTGATAGAAGTATATTCAGGAAATCGATTTTCATCACCATCTGCCGAATATAAGTTACGTGAGGTATTTCCAATAATGCAAAGCATGTTTAAGAAATATCTCGATACTCAAAAGAACGTCAATTCATTATTACTTGAACTTCGTACAATTGAAAGTCAAGTAAAACGCGGAGTCCTTTATGGAGAACATTTGAATGAAGTAAATGACCAAATAAATACAGCAACAACAAACATCATGATGATTCTTCAACTACAAACGGAAGGTTTAGTATCATCTGTTCGTGGAATTCAGTCTTGTATTACTTATGAACATACAATGATATCGACCGGTGTTGATATTATGAAAGTATTTAAGGAAAGACAGAGAATGAAGTGTCATGGTAAGTCGTATACTGTAAAATTTAAACTGATACCAAAGGATACACTTCTTGATACCAATAATATCAAGGAGGAAAAACCAAATGGATCAGACAAAGGAAAACAAACATGATGACTATTCACCGACGGTTGATTATCTTGCATACTCTCGTTTGAGAGATGTTAACGTTATTCCTGAAGCAGATTATAAAGCACTTGTTGCCGAAGTGTTTCAGACAATAACTGATCAGCTTCGTGCAACATACGGTCCCTATGGTCGTCAGGTAATGATGAATCAGGGTATCGACAATATCACAACGAAGGACGGTTACAATACATTCGTGGGTCTTAACTTCAGAAATCCATATAAGAAAATGGTATATATGAATATCAAAGACATCTGCGAACGTGTAAACCGTGTTGTTGGTGACGGTACAACATCATGTGTTCTGCTTGCTGAGAAAATGTTCAATCTTGTAAATGCAATCATACAAACGCCGGATGATATGAGAAATGCATTGAAGGCTTTCAACATGATCGAAGCAGACTATCAGAACCGTGATAAGATTAAAAGAGATCAGGAGAATGGTGTCATCAATAAGCTGACACTTAAGTCTCTTACAAATCTTATATCGGTTGCAAACAATTATGATGAAGATCTCACAAAGATACTCATCGATGCATTCAGCCCTGTGGTTGATGCTGAGACCGGTGAAGTTATGTCTGTGAGAAATATCATCGTGAACAAGGAAGTTGATCCCGAGGCATATTCAAATGTGCACTATGAGTTCGAACATCTTCCTGGACAGTACAGAGTTGCTGTTGAAATGAATCCTGATATCGCAGCTTCACTTGAAAACTGGAGCCATGTAAAGATGATCATATATGGTCATACTTTCGGCGAAAACGATTGGGATAAGTTCTATCGCAACTATGACAAAGAAAAGTGGGAAGAAGTTATCATTCTCGCTCCCGCTTATACACAGAAATTCCTTGATGCATGTTATGCTTTCGCATATGCACATGACTGCAAGCAGCATGGTGGTGTTGCTAACATCAAGATCGGTAAGGTTCGTGGTTACAGACCTCAGCATGAAATAGCTGACCTGTGTGCACTTCTTCGTGCAACAAAGATCAAACCCGAATCTCCAATCATTGATCACAACACTATGCTTGTTGAAGCAGACATCAAGGTCGTTCATGGCAACTGCATGTGCTTTGATAATGTGACATCTCCTACTTCATACGTCGATGAACTCAAGGATGAACTCGATAGATCTCTTGACCAGTCAAAGATTTCGAAGGACGAGTTGGAATCAAGAATCGAAGCACTCAAACTGACATCTGGTGGAGACACAATGCTCAACATCAAGGGTTCAACATCACTTGAGGTTGTGATGATCGCTGACAAAGTTCGCGACTGTATTTCAATCGTTAAATCCGCACTGACATATGGTATTGTATCTAATATGCTCAAGTACGGATATAACAGAACACATGATCGTGGACATGAACAGGATGGACCATTCACAAACTGCACAAATACCAAACTGCAGAATGTTGGATATCTCATCGAAGAGGCGATCAGAAAAGCAATCAAAGGTCTCTATATGGATATATGGAGATCTAAATATTATGCAACGAAGGATGATGAAGGTGAGAAGATGTGTGAAGGATTCTATGATTCAGATCCCGAGCTTAAATCATTCGACATCATCGAAGAGGTTTATATGGATGCTGAGGAATTCCCGACATCAGCACAGTATGACCTTGAAGTCATCGTTGCTGCAATATCAATTGTTAAGTATCAGATAACATCACCGGTGTTTATCTTCGATGCTAACCTTGTACCTCCTCAGGAGGCAATGCTGTAATCATAAGATGTTTATGCACCCGGGGAAACCCGGGTGTATTAATCATCACTTTTTGAGAACAGAATTGTACCAAAATCTCCGAGGTGAAATTATGAAGTTAAAAAATAATATATATCGTGACATGTTATCCGTTCTTGTATCTAATCAGAAAGAGTTTAGATCACAGCAAACAATAGCATTGTTTTCACGAGCACTATCCGAATACCCATCTAAGAGTGATGAATATTTAGCAGCTCATCGAGTTATATCATATATGGAAAGAAGCATCAATTCGATTTCACTTATTATCGATTCTATGACAGATGAAGGTGAAGATCAGGAATTAATTGATGTTATCGAACAGCTTAATCGTGAACCAACTATCACGACTAAACAGGAAGTAGATCATTTATGTCAGATACTCGGTGACTACATCAGATATTCACGCGTGTTAAAGGTCAAGAATTCATTTATCCAGTCTTTCGATATGTTGGAAGATGACGATAATGTGAATATCAGAGAGACCGTTGACACGGTTTACAATTTAGCAAACGCTGTAAGCAATGCATATAATGTCGCAAACGTATCTGCGGTATCACATACGTTTGATACAAATGATACAGAAGCGATGGAACTTGTTGTTGCTGAAGCTCAAGAGGCACGTGCACCGGATAGAGTTATCCTCACGGGTATAAGATATCTGAACACGTTGTTATCTCCCGGATATCTTCCGGGCTGTCTTTATGTATATGCTGCTCTTCCAGGTAACTACAAGAGTGGTATATTATTGGAATCTCACGTTGATACCTGTAGATTTAATGAACATATTAAAGCTACAACAAATGGAAAGATTCCGATATCAATATACATATCGATGGAAAATAGTATGGCTCAAACTATTCGTAGACTTTGGGGTATATTGTATCCAGGTGCGGATATGAGCATGTACTCAGCCAAGGAAGTTACAGAGATGATCAACAATGTATTGACAGAAAAAGGAATGCGTTCAGTCATCCTTTATTATGGATACAGAGAGAAATCAACAGCTGACTTGGCAAATATTATTCGTTCATATAATGATGAGAAACATCAGGTTGTTGCTGTATACTTTGACTATATCAAACGTATTCGTCCTGCACGTACAGACGCAGCTGCAACATCATCTGAAAAGGCTGAACTTAATGCAATCATGAATGAACTGAAACTTATAACAATTCAGTTCGATCTTCCGATAGTAACAGGACATCAGTTGAACAGAATGGCTCAACAGGCAATCGATAGTCTTGTACAGAACGGTGGATATGATAAATCCAATGAGGTTCTTAATAGATCTCAGATTGGTTCTGCATTCGAAGTTGTTGAAGTTGCAGACTGGTTGGGATTGATGCAGATAGAGAATCATCGTGATAATAAAACATTAATGGTTAAAGCTGCGAAGCAACGTGATAAAGATGGACGTGACAATGAAGTATTCACTGCGATACGTCATCCGTTTCTCAGTATGGATTCATTTGCTCTTAAAACAGATTTAAATGAAAAAGTACCAATGTCCGAACCGTTGTATCAGGGTAAGCAACATACCAACTTTATGAACGCAAATATTTAAAAATACGATATGTATATACTTTTAATGTACGGATAAGGAAACTGTCGTACAATAAAAAATATAAGGAGGAAAACACAATGCTGGAATGCTACAACAAAATTATCTCTCCATCGGAGATAGTAGATTATTCCAATCTCATCATCTCTCAGTATGAGAGAAGAAGTCCTGGTATCCTGCATTCACATCCGTTTGTAGGACTTAAGCTCCTGCTGAAGGATCTTGATGCTTACAGGGGAACAGGACAGGAGCGTATCCGTTATCTGGAGTCGTGTATCGGTAAGATACTTCCCGGAACAGGATGTTTCCTGAGAGAAACAAACAACAACTTGATGCCTGATGGTTTCTGGCTTGTAACACTGCCAGTACCGCTGTATCAGTTGAATGACAGGAATGTTAATCAGCTGGGTCGTATGCTCGGTGTGCTCTCCGTTCTGGAGAGAGATTTCAACATCGTCTTCCAGGGACGCATCGAGATCAATGTATCGGGAAGATGCGCAGTTGTCGATACTGAGAGAAGACTTAGTACGGTTTACATTCCGAATCATCTTATGCAGTTCCATTCTCGTCCTGAGAATTCTGCGTACAGTCTCGGCACTGTAATCCGTATTAATCCGGGCTTCATGCTTTTCAGAACGAACTGGAATGTCGGTAATATGGATAAACCCGGTGTAATTGATACCATACTTCAGGTATCGAATAATATATCCTCTATCTATAGATAACCAGGATATACAAAATTAATTCTCAAGGAGGAACAAACATATGTACGATGACGACACAACTGTATACTTCAGATCACCTGCTGAAAACGTAAATCCCACATACTTCTATGAGGGATACGGTCTTTCAGGATATCAGTCATATCCTTCGTATGATCAGAATCCTTTCAACAGAGATTCCAGAAGATATGACTACGGCACACAGCCTGCAACATATACACCTTCGGATTACAGACAGCCTCAGTATGCAGGCTTCAACAATCCTAACAATGGTGGATATTATGGTAACGGCTATCCTCAGGGTCCGGCTGATTCAAGAAGAAATGACACTGGTGGTATGCTGAACTCAGATCTCTTCAGATCTCAGCAGCAGAACTATTCTCGTCCCATTGATTCATATCAGTCACCTCAGCGTCCCATCGCACCTCAGGCATACAATGGATCTTATCCTGTAAACGGTTTCGACAATATCTATACCCGTCAGGGTGTTCCCGAGAAGCCTACAATCGATTGGGCATCTCTCGGCAACAGAGATAGAGTTGAATACGGTTACGGCATGGGTGCATATCCGGCATCAATGTACACAGGCGGTAGTGTCTTCGACGGCAGACGTGAAGATGACTGGCTTGATATGTACAAGAAGAACTTCGGAGAATCACAGAAACTCTGATAAAGAGTAAAGGAGGACATATTGGAACAGCAGTATCGATCTCGACTCAACAGTCTTCCAGTTGAGTTGAAAGAAGAAATCGCGTCATATGTTCTTCAATGGGGAATGACCGCGACCAACAGAAGACTCGGTATCCTCGATGCGTTCAAAAGACACAATGTACAGGTTGATGAACTTGGAACCGGAACTAATCGTCTTATCGTTAAATATCAAGGATATGCATTAAAGATAGCTCTTGATGATGAAGGTATTGATGATAATAGACAAGAGTGGGTTATGAGTGAAAGACTGTACCCATACGTTGCAAGAGCGTATGAAATAAGCGGTGACATTATCAAGAAAGATGATGGAACATGTGAGATTATAGGAGGCCACCTTTTGGTGGCCGACTATGCTCCCGCTTTTTCATCTTGGGGTGAAATGATAATATATCAGCCTAAGATAAGAAAGATATTGGAGATGTGGTCACACAGTTATCTCCTTGGAGACGTAGGAATCACAAAGAAGAATTTTGCAAACTGGGGTCTCTTACACGGTAAACCGGTTTGTATAGATTATGCATATATATTCCCGGGTGAAATGAAATTGTTTCAGTGTATCTGTGGTAATGATAATCTCGATATCAACAGAAGTGATTTCTCTTCGTATACTTGTACCAATCCAGATTGCAGAAAGAAGTTCACAGATTCAGAACTCAGAGCAAGAATTCCAAACAGTAAGAGACATGCATTATTCTCAGCTGTTGAAGGTATAAGTATGTCGGAAGAATTTGAAACACATGATGTTGATCCGAAGTATATCAAACAGAACAATGTTCATATAAAAGCACCTATCGATGTTGATCCAATGGAAATAGCAAAGATTGTTTGCCACGCTGTTGGATATTATGACAATGGAACCCTTGGTATATAGGAGGTACCTAAATGAATTATAGAAGACTTATAAAGGTTGGGGGTAGCGAAACAGCTACCCCCGCTGTTGTTGAGAAACCTGTTGTTGTCGAAAAGATTATTGAGAAAGAAGTAATCGATAAAGACACAAAGGATCTTCTCATATCTATTAAAGATCTCATGGCAAGCAGAGGTGAAGAAGAAGCACCTGCTTGGATGAAAGAATCAACACTGACCGATGATGAATGCGCTGCTATTGAATCATTCATCATGGATGTTCAGAAAACGTATTTCCCTGATATTCCTCTGTCACCGACACTTCCTCTGATATTTATTTATAATATCCCGAGACCTGTTG
>Ga0247611_10009787_pt1 | contig 11426 bp, 23 predicted proteins | sample 177DNAGHGhighgp2_FD_192422 | JGI IMG/M metagenome (GOLD analysis project Ga0247611, IMG submission 192422) | Sheep rumen microbial communities from Palmerston North, Manawatu-Wanganui, New Zealand - 1770 DNA GHGhigh gp2 | ecosystem: Host-associated > Mammals > Digestive system > Stomach > Rumen... | reverse complement strand
CTTTTCATATCTCGCATTTCTTGAAAGGCTTCATATTCTATATATTGCTTTCAATCTATTTCTTTAACTTCTCGTGGCAACATCTCTCCATAGGTAAATAATATAAAAGTCTGATTACACATTTTTCAGAATGCTTATAAGGAACTCAATAGGCTCGTCTTGTATAGCAAGAAACATAAGTAAACTTTCATCATATGAATAATCATACAAAATAGGGTATGTGTGTGTACTATTTTCATTTGATTTTCTATATAACTTTTTAATCTTTCATAGATTTATCTTATCATTATTTACTAACCATTTAATAAAATCTCTACAATATCATCTCATTTCTATACATAACCTTAAATCATCTTCAGACTTAAATCTACCATTTGTACATTCATTCAATAGCTCTATAAGTTTTTCCATAATTATAATATGCAATAATATAAATATAATTAACGACAATGTATAAGTGCTAATTTTCCTCGATATGGACAATCATCATCGTCTGTAGTAGTAGCAATTGGTGTACTTGTTATTATATCAATTTGTTTTTGTCTCATCTCTGTAAAAGCCTCATCCATATTAGGATGAGAATCTAATAAATATATCACTTCTGCTTTAGATAATTTTCACGATTTTTCTCAATTATCATATTCTATAATATAATATCCATCTCTTCATTGATGGAATCATAAAGCAAATGATAGGACTATAAGTACAATAAATAATATTGACTTCCATATTTTTTCTGCAGTTAACATTGTTGTTTTTTTAATAAATTAAAATGAATTATTTTGCTTCTATAACAATACGTCAATCGTCAATTGGCTTTGCTCTCTTTTGTCTTTTGTATAAAAAGATTTTCTTTCAAAATACTTTTTCAACCATTGTATTAATATTTATTTTTACTCTTTTTCATTCTTTATGTAATTGTACATGGATACAATTTCTTGCACGTTTTCATACTCATTGCTGCCATTTTACAAATGATACAGGATCATCTTGTAATTGCCATCAAAATTTTGATCAACACAATTTTAAATATGATTGAACTTTTCAATCTCTATTGATTGAATAATAACCTTCGAACCCTGGGATTCGTTTAAATCATTCTGCGAGGTTTGCCATATTTTTTATTCATCCAATTAAAAGTTCTTTCACTGATTGTTCATATTTTTAGATTCTTAATATCACAATTCAGTGGATTGTTATCTTTAAATATTATTTGTTTTGTTTTATCTTTTTCATCATATCACATAAATATTTTTGCTATTAATCTTGATACATAAAATTTTTGTCTTACTAATCAGTTATATAAAGTTACAGCAAGAAATTCCTTCTTACTTGATTTAGAAGTTTTTATCCATGGTTTTATAAAAACTTGCGGATCTTCAGATAACACAGCTCATTTGTTATTCCTTCTTCGATATGATATTATCTTTCAATGTTTATTTATTTTATAATATCATTCGAATCCTGGTATCCATTCATAACCTTTTGTTGATATTATCTTATAACCTGTTGTGTAGCCTGTCATAATCGATAGCTCTTAATATACTAAAAGTTACTAATGATTCTTTAAGATCTGATCATTCAGTAATAAATTCATCAGGTAAATTTTGAGGAGGAACGTCAACACGTTCTATAAGTTTTCAATGATCTATCTTATATTCTATTCTTCAATTCATTCAATACATACATTCAGCAGTAACAAATGAACCAAATCTTCTTGATATATACATTCGTCATTCTAAATGATCTCATCAATAAGTCATATATGTATAGCACTCACTTATCTTTCAATCTGGTCAAATAGACGATTGGCACAAACAACCATTACATGAATAATTAGCTCACCAATTTTTCATTCTCCAATCGCTTATGTCTTCTTCAAAAGGATCTTTCTCTCATATATGTTCGCTTCTACGCCATTCATCTGATAGCCTTGCTAACTCTGCAAGTCATGATTTATCAACCCAATAAAGTATTGGGTTTGGTCAACGATTTGGCATTATATATGGATAACGATCCTTATCAAAAGTAACGCTAATTGTTATTTTGATTGGCTCATTATTATTTCATACCTTCATTTTAATTATTGATAAGTCATAAATTATCTACAAACTTTTTAATTCTTTCTTCACATCATTCAATAACCATATTAGCTATACGGTCTGAAGATGTTTCATAAGTACGTTTGATATATTCTACTAACTCTTCATGAGTAAATTTTCTTGATCGAACCATATCAAACATTTCATTTATTATTTGATCTAAACTCATTTTACTTTTTAACAGATTCTAAAAATGATAACATACCTTCATATGCTTCTTCAAAACTTTTGAATGTATATACCATAAAACAATTCTCTCATTCTAATACTGGAGGAAGTGAATTCGGAATGTTCTCATTATTATATAACAACAATAATTTATATGTTCATAATAATTGGCTGTCTGGTTTGATGTGCATCATCCAGTTACCATAAGTGAATCTTGATTCTATTGGTTCCTCTTTAACCATTTCTGCTAATGTTACTTCAGGAACCCAGTCTTGTTTTTTTGCCATGATTATAAAATTAGAATATAAATTAATCGTGATAATCTATTATCACTATATAATAATCTTCAGGAACTTTATCATACCATTTTTCTAAATCATCATTGTATTTTTTTAGATCTTCTTTTACGTCTGGATTTTCTATAACTTTTTTATTTTCGCTATCCCATACTAAATCATCTGGTTGAAAGTGTGGAATACCATTATCATCAAAGAACATCCATGTTTGTGGATATAAATCTTTATCTGTTTTTCATTCATAAAAATATTCTATATCTTTTTTCATTGCAACAGATGTATGTAACTTTTTAGTTGTATATTTAGGTAATGAACATTCATGATCCTTTTTTAATTTGATTAATCCAGCCCATCTTCATCAGATTTCAAACCAATCTCGGAATGGTGTAAAGTCTACATTTGCATAATCAACGTTATCTTCGCTTTCTTGATATGGAGCCATAATACTATAAACATCATTCTCTGGATTAATAACGGCACATACTCAACTGAAATGCATTTTGTACAACAATTAAGAAATAAAATTCCTATATAAATCATCACGTGTATATAAATATGTTTGTTCAATCTTTATTCACTTCTTTAATAATTCAACTTCTAATGTTTCGTAGAAGTCAGAATAATCAAGATTGTGATCAGCAAAATATTTTTCATGCTTTATATATATTGATCTAAATTCCATATAATCAGTGAATGTTCATTTCTTTCATCTGATTATAAAGAGTCATCATTCTTCATCTTGAAAGATGAATTTGTTTTTTGATTGTTTCATTTTATCAAAACATATAATCTAAATCATTTTCTTCTCCTTTATATTCTTCAACCCAATAAGTTCAAGCTGGGAGATTTATAAAATCATTTAAATCTTCATCATATAAAATTAAATCTTTCTTTACTTGAAGCTCTCATTCTAATTTAATTTTAAATAATGCTGCAGTTTCTTTTTGTAATTTTGTTCTTTTATCTTTTCATTTTTGTGGAGATCATAATTCTACTCATTTACTTTTACTTCACCAATCATCATCAAACAATCCTCATTGTCTTGAATTGACAGGCTTTCACCAATTACTTACTGGTGTAGGTTTATATACATATTCTTTAACTACAGGCTTTGGAGGTTCAACATATATAGGCCAATTTCATTGAAGATTTTGTACAATATGCATTACGAAATTAAATGCTTTCTTTAAATCATCTGCTACTATATATTCTCTCTTTGAATGAGGTTCATAATATCATACAGATAGATTTACACAGTTGAGATAATGCCTTATGTTGTTTGCATCTGAGCACAATCAATGTTCTGGATGATAATCAAATCATCATTCATTTCATACTCTAACAAGATCGTTTTGAAATTCAAGTGAGCAATAATAATTATCATGTGATATTATATTGTTGTTGAACTTCCTGTCTAATACTAAACAATATGTACATTGTGTTAATAAATCTGAATGCTTTGCGCAGAACTCACGTGATCAATTACATCATGTTTCTTCTTGTCTTGGAAATAATAATGATACTTGATTACCAAGTTTTTCATATACTTCCATCGCTACAGCGATTCAACATTTATCATCTCATCATATGATAATGTTATCTCATTTAATAATTCATTCATTATTCAAATGAATTGTGTTTACTTTTGCCGCATCATCTTCTCTTTGAACAGTATCCATATGCGCACATAATAATGGTGTTCATGGATTAATCAAGTACATATTTCAATACTCATCTATCTTTAAATCTTTATTCCAAGACTTAAGATATCTCATTACATTTTCTTCTGCGCATCAATCAACTTCAGCCATCTTTGCATAGCCTGGAAACTTCTGTTGTAATCTAAGAAGTGATACACATTTTTTTACTAATCACATTGTACATATTTTATTAAAGTAAATAAGCTCTATTTAAATAGTCTGTTGACCATTTGATTCAATCTATATAATCTGATAGACATTCAGTTCATCAATCTGCATAATATCAACAATCTTTAATACCACTTCATCAACTCTTAAATAATCTTCTCAGTGGTTGATATAAATTATTAAGTATAGAAGTATGATTTAATCATAATGTTTCAACATAACTTAATGTACTTTCATCATGAGCTGAGTAGTTTGAAACAATAACTTTATATCATTGATTCTTCAAATCCAATACTATTTGTTTATACACTTCTCATCTTTCAGTTTGCTTTGAGAATGATCAATCATGATATAATCTTTCCAACAAGATATACATTTCTCAATTCTCATCATACATTATTCTTGTTGTTATTCTTCAAACAGCTCTTGCTAAGTTATCTAATTTATAAATTAAGATTGGACATATACAACCATTAGTAATTGTATCATATGCTCACTTTGCTAATCAATCTGAATTTCAAGATCTTTGACAAGAATTAAAATTACCAGCATCATTCCTTAAGAATGCATCTAACTTATGTTGTAGGTTAGATGATAATACATATTTTAATTTCATCGTTGCTGAATTGTTATTTACGTTTAATCATTGAGCTTGATAGAATACATTAACACTTTCTCTTTTTGTTCTTTCATTTCAAAATATATCTATATATTTCCATACTACATATCAATCATCATCGATACTATCAAAATACATATTCCTATATTTATTTTGTTTTAATCATTCTGATATATCTCTATTCTTAAATCATTTTAATTTAATATTATCGTTTGTATATCATGCTATTTCACGATAATAATAAGGTGTATCTTTAAACATTGAGTTCCTTAAATCTTCTTCGAAGGTTCAGAACTTTAATAATAATTCTCAAGTTATATTTACATTATCTCGATAATTATAATGAGTCATTATGTGTCAATTAATTCATCATTTATAGAACCTATCTATTTCATGTATTACATTATCAGGTAACTCTCTTACTTCTTGGAATGGAAGTTCTTTTAATTCGTTCCTCATCCTTTCAGGATATCACGTACTAAGATCAACCTCAGTTCAGTTTGTATTCCAACTCTTACTTTCTTTATGAATTTTAAAGTTTATATATCATCAACTTGAATATGATCATTTGAAGTTATGCTTCAATCACTTTACAAAATGTTTTCATTTTACATGATATCAATTACATTCAAAGCAATACACTTCTCATCTGTCCCAAGCTTTCATACATTTAAAACATCTATTATGTTCTCAACGAGATGAACTTCATTCATGAAACTTGATTGCTTTTTCAGATGGGATAAAATTTTTTCAACAACTTTCACAACGCCTGATATCATTACGAGAATCTCTTGTCCATACTTTTCAATCATGAAATATATATCATTGATTATTATCTAATATTATTTTTTGAACACATTTTGGACAAGCTCGAAGTCTGAATCATGGGATTGAACATCTAACTTCAATTGGATTTTCTTCTTCATATAATTTATTACAGAAGAAACAATGATAAGCTTTAGTCATTTTCGTTTTCATTACTATCTAAATCTATATCATAATCCTCTACATTAGGATCTCAAAATATATAATTTAAGACATCTTTTAAATGCGTTACTCAATTCTGTAAATCTGAATTCTTTATAAGATAATATGTATCATCAATTTCTCTTGTATTACTATTATCTAACCTTCTAAATAAATACGTATTCTCTAACCAAGATTGTCATATATATTCAAATCTTTTATTACTATCTTTATCCATATATACATATCAATCTCATACTTCAATTTCTTTATCTAACTCATCAACAAGTGCTGCAGTTGGATAGAATTCAAATATTAATCTTTGTAATGTTCATCTATCCAGTTTTATTTTCTTATCTTTTTTTACTAAATATTTTTTATCTAACACTATTCTCATCGGATTGTTTAAATTCCTTCACCATTCAGATATATAAACTTTTCAATTATCATCTTCAAAATCTACTTGCGCCTCAAGCGTAATGTCTTTCTGTGTAGTTGATACTACACAATCTCAATGATTAAATGTTTTCATTTTGCTTTTAATAAAAAATAAAATTACCATTCAGAAGTAATAACTTGTCATTCAGTCCTAAGAGTAGTTTAGTTCCCTTTACCTTCAGACTCGTTATTACTTCCGATACGAACCGATTTTCCTCTCAGTAAGGAGGGTAATATAACATGGACAACTCAGTCATCAGCTTTAGGCTGACTCCTGAGATAGCAAGGGTGGACGAGCCACCCTTATCATTAGTCATCAATCAAGATGTCTTGAACTGCATCGTATTCCTCGTTCTCTTCTTTGAGTCCAAGGTCTTCATACAGTTGTGTGATTGTGTCTAATGGTTCTTTGCTAATGATAGCTTTGATCTTTGCGATCTGATCCATCGTTGATTTGAATTGCTCAGCATTCATATAGTCTACTGACTCATTCAAATCATTGAGTTTACCGAGTAATTTGTTTGCGATCTTTCCAAGTTTAACTTTAACCATAGATACAATCTTAACAAAATCTCTTAACTCTTTCTCATAATCTGCCGCAGCATCTAATGCTTTGTCAGTGAACATTTTTTTCAAAACTCTCTTTTGAAGGATGTTCATGTCCTCTTCCTTAGGAGCATCAATCTCTGTCTCTCTTAATCTGTTTCTATTAAGAGAATAATTGACTACGTTTCCACGATCGTTTCTTAATGGATTTCCATCAGTGTCGACTTTGTAAACGCGAACCTCTCCAGGTGCTACCTCCTCAAGGTCTGATAAAACGATCTCGTTCTTTGTGAACTTTGTAAGACCGTCTACATTTCGTACAACGTACTGTTTCATTCTACTGTAGAATAATAAAATAAAATATATAATGAGTTTACTCATTACCAACGTTTTGGTTTGCAGCATCTATTGCTGCCTTGTTTCTTTTCCATTGTGGTTCAACTTCTATCTTTCTCTTTTCTAATTCCTCAGCTGATGTTGATTTACAAACTTCTTCATCAACTCAATGATCAGTTTGATTCAAATCAAATACTCATAATATTTCTTCAAACATTGGGAGTATCATAAACTTTCATTCATCATATGGGAAGTCTTCTAATCTATATACTACTGGTTCGATTAAAGCTTCACGTGTAACTCTTCAAGTTTCAGCTTCAACTTCTTGAGGAATAACTTCTCTATTATATAAAGCATATACTTTTCATCAAGGGTTATTTGAATTGTTAGCAAACGATGCTGAACAATACCAATAAAACTTTGCATTATCATCTAACAATTTAATTCTTGTCATAAAATCTTTTATTCTATCATAAGCTTTACTAAACATATTAGGTGTGCTTATTGCTGGAGTTTTCCAGGAATGAGTCCAAGTTTTACAGAAGGTCTCTCGAGCTTCCTTCTTTGTCTTCTTTAATCAAGATACTTCAAACAAATCTCATTGCTGATAAAAGATTCAAGTACCTTTATTAAATGAATGATAAACTGTTTTCATCTTAATATAATTAAGAACTAAAATACATTCTTTTAAGTTGCTGTACATCTAATGGGAACAGCTTTGCCTTATCGTGATTATACTTACCATCTCGAATTAGCTGAACTAAGTCTTCACCAAATTCACTATTAGTTATGAATAATTCACCATCAAATCATACATCAACTTTGACTTCATCTGGATCATATTCAAGCATAAACATTGTTGTTTTATCTATGTCTCATCAATCTGTATTTACTCTGTAAAGATAAATTCAATTAATGAATTCATCAAATGAATCATAATAGAACGATGTTCAATCTATTGCTGAGCCGATCATATAGAGTCTATTCATTACTATCCTTTTAAAAGATTTAAAATATTTTCAAATGATTGTATCATATCATAATCAAAATCATCTGAGAAATAATCTCTATTCTGTTTCACTAATACAATACTTTCTTTACATTGCTGAACTATTTGACGTAACTTCCAAGCTGGTGGATTTAATACAAGTGGAAATGGTTTGATTTTCTTTTGTTCTTTATCCAAGAACTTTATCAACTCATTTACATTATCAAACTCTTTATATGTAACTCATTCTGAAGTTAGTAAGGTTGCTTTGTCTGTCTTATAGTCAACCATAATTCAACATTCTAATTTGTCCATCACATCGATGTACTTACTATGTAGTTTGTATTCATAATCTATTGCTTGTTGTTGGTTCATTGATACAAAGTAATAAATATAAAAGTATAATTACTTTAACTTTTCTTCTTTTAACTTTTTTAATATTGCCATTGATTCTGTTTTATCTATACTACTTCATTCAAGCAATAAACATATTATTATATCTAATGCTTTACATATATAATCTAAATATTTATCAGTCATCTTCTTTGTCATAAAGAGATAAAGCATCATCATATCAATTACAATACTCAGTCAGTTCTCAAATTGCCTGAGATGAATTAACAAATTCTCAATTGATTTCTAATGTCCAGTCATCTGATTCATCTGGATCATTTATAATTGAATATTCATACACTACTCAATTATGATTTGCTAATGCAAATGTTTCTTTTGTAATGTCATCTTGTCTAAACTTTCGGTGAAGCATTTTATTTTAATTGTTCATAAATAAAAGTTCTTACGAATGATTTCGCTCATTCTTTTGTTCTAAACTTTTGATAAAACATAGCTCATTCTTTATCAAAAAGACTATGTTGTAATTGTATTTCAAATACATAATCTGTATCTCATCATACTAATTCAGAGATTACAAATCTAAAGTCACCATATTCAAACGAACACCATCAGTCGTGTTCTTCCCATTGATACCCGAAGGTTGTATCTTCTGCTATCATCATTGTAGTTTGATTAAATGTTAAATAATATTATAATTGTCTGATATAAAATCTATCATATCCTTTTCACATTTGTTTATATCCTTATAATCCTCTGAAGCATAAACTCAATTTTCATATTCATATTTATCTTGCTTACTTATTTGATATATTTTAAAATAATATAATCATTCTAGTGTCTCCGATATTTTTATACGGATATTATAGTTCTTTGTTTCACAAGAATATTCTTTACCTACCTGTTGTAATGGCATTGTTGTTTAAATAAATTATAAAATATTATTTCGCTCTTGCGAAGTACACCTTATAAGGTTTGTTAAATTAAAACTGGATTTAAGTGATGGTATATCTGTATCTATATTATACCTATATATATATTTACATATTTCTAAATCTTTATCTGTCAATTCCTCTACTTGTTTTCTGTCAGATAAGTATGGAGCATAAGATAAAAACTTATATAGAAATGTATAAGCATGAGTATCTTCTTTTACAATTTGATCCATCATTCATTGTAAATCAATATCATCTATTACATATCAATTCATATGAAATAATAATACATAATTATGTAATACAATTGGAATTGTTCTACGAATAAAATCTAATTGCCATTCCATATGTTTTATATTATCCTGTATCTTATCCCATTCTGATACAGGGATAGTTATATTCCTATTTGAATCTGCTATTCAATCATTTGATTTTGCTACATTATTAAGTCATTCTTTAATCATTTCTCATTTAGCACGTTCTGCTGCTGCAGTCTCATGAGCTGCTCTTATTGTTGCATCACTAATTTCTCTTGAGACATTATTAAGCGTTGTGTTTAATCATATTCCAAACATTGTAATTACATTAAACCAAATAAAAATCTAATCTGTCAGATTGGATCATATGAACCTGCAATGTACATATATGCACAAGATACATCATCATATTCATCATAACTTTCTTCTACTCAAGTTTCATAAGGTCTCAATGTTCTAACATAGAATATCTTTTTCCTTTGATTGAATTCTCATGGGTGATTCTTTATCATCCATCACACAAATCAATAATCTTTAGATCATAGATATGGTCATGCGAATTTAGCATCGACTCAAAATATATATAAGTATGATTTACTATGTGTTAAAGTTCGAGGAAGTTTCTTTAATCATTTAACTTCTTCATACTCTTTAATGTACTGTAATAGTTGTTCCATCGTTAATAGCTGAAATATCTAAATCTACAAAATAAAGTGATGTTAAAAATAATACAATTATAAATCACATTGCCCAATCCATCCAATCATAATAACCTTTTATATATCTAACAAATGTTATAATTCCTAAGATGATTGATGCAATGATTCATCGAATGAATAAGAATGTAGTGAATCTCATTTTAATAAATTAAAATCTAAAGTTCCAATTATCTGGTAATGTCTTATCATAAATTACACCAAGACAGTTCATAACATTGTTATGCCAGTTATCTTCTGAGCCTGCATATATTTTTCAATCCTTATTAAACTTTCTTGATAGCTGGTCAACTGTTGTATAGTTACCAAGATACTGATTGTTTAATGTTTCAAATATTTTCCATACTCATATGTAATTATTATCAAACGACTTCGTCGCTCAACTATCTGTGTTTCAAACATTACCGATATTACCTTGTGTCTTCAACGCTTTACCTAATGATGTATCTGCTTTAGCAATACATATTCATAACTCAGGATATATATGATGAGCTTTAGCTGCTACAATAAATGTATCATATAAATCTCATACTCAATAATAGTTTAATAACTCTTTCATTCTTTCGTGTCTTCAAGAACCAGACAATGCTGGTATGTCTTGAGCCATTCAATCTTCATTACATCTCCATTCTATATTTCTATATGTTTCTCAGTTTCAATGAGCACACTGATGAAGCTCATCTTTGACTGGTTCCTTTTGTAATTCTATCCATTCTTCCAATGTATCAGTTGGAAAGTTTGCTTCACACCAATGACTTCGATCATCATTATCAATACAACTATTTGTATCTGCATCGTAATGACTACAAAATAAACAAGGCATTCATTTACTTTCAGCTG